>Ga0105050_10001492_pt1 | contig 35131 bp, 27 predicted proteins | sample FRY01_FD_78088 | JGI IMG/M metagenome (GOLD analysis project Ga0105050, IMG submission 78088) | Freshwater microbial communities from Lake Fryxell liftoff mats and glacier meltwater in Antarctica - FRY-01 | ecosystem: Environmental > Aquatic > Freshwater > Ice > Glacier meltwater ...
AAATGGTATGAATTAGAACCTGAAATTTTTAAAGAAAAACCAATCGATTTTGAAAATAAATTAATAAATTTACAAAAATAACACAAGGAATTAAACAACAACCTTGTGAAACTTAACAGTTAGTGATTGGAATGAAATCTTTTTTATGCTTATCTCATTTTACTATGTGATAAATTATTATACTGATTTTGATTTAACATAAATATTCAAATAAATTCAGCAAAAAAAGATATAATGGAAAGCCCGACCTTGTTATTTGTTTCTAAACTCTACTATTATACTAAAGAGTATTGGCCTTATTTTATGCCAAAACATGTTAGTGTAATGAAAAAATAAACGCCCAAAAAAAAGAAATACAATCTTATTTAATAAGTACACATATATATTGTGTAAAAAATTGTTTTCTAATATCTTTGCATCTTCAAAAATTATACAATTAATGATTAAAATTACTTTACCAGACGGAAGTGTTAAGGAATTTGCTGTAAACAGCACTCCTTTTGATGTTGCAAAAAGCATTAGTGAAGGATTGGCTAGAAACATTATATCTGCAAGTTTTAACGGAATAACCGTTGAAACCACTACTCCACTAAGCATAGATGGTTCTTTAGTTTTATTCACATTTAACGAAAATGCTGGTAAAAAAGCTTTTTGGCATTCTTCTGCGCACGTTTTAGCAGAAGCGATCTTAAGCTTTCATCCGAATGCAAAATTAACAATTGGGCCTGCTATTGATAATGGGTTCTATTATGATTTAGATCTTGGTGAAGATGTTATTTCTGAAAAAGATTTTAAAGAGATTGAAAATAAGTTTTTAGAAATTGCTCGCGGAAAACATGAGTTTACTATGCGTTCGGTTTCTAAAGCGGATGCGTTATCTTTATATAAAGAAGAAAACAACCCATATAAATTGGAGTTAATTGAGAACTTAATTGATGGAGATATTACTTTTTGTGATCATAGCAACTTTACTGATTTATGTAGAGGAGGCCACATACCTAATACAGGTATCATAAAGGCTGTGAAAATCATGAACGTTGCTGGAGCTTACTGGAGAGGTGATGATAAAAATAATCAATTAACTCGTGTTTACGGAATTACTTTTCCGAAACAAAAATTACTTACTGAATATTTAGAGCTAATAGAGGAAGCTAAAAAACGTGATCATAGAAAGCTTGGTAAAGAATTAGAATTATTTACTTTTTCAGCAAAAGTTGGTGCAGGTTTACCTTTATGGTTACCAAAAGGTGCTGCATTAAGAGGACGTTTAGAAGATTTTTTAAAGAAAGCTCAGAAAAAAGCGGGTTACGAAATGGTAATGACACCTCATATTGGTCAGAAAGAGCTATATGTTACTTCTGGACATTATGAGAAATACGGTGCAGATAGTTTTCAGGCGATAAAAACCCCTAAAATGGATGAAGAGTTTTTATTAAAACCGATGAACTGCCCTCATCACTGTGAAATTTATAACTTTAAACCGTATTCTTATAAAGATTTACCAAAACGCTTTGCAGAATTCGGAACGGTATATAGATATGAACAAAGTGGCGAATTGCATGGTTTAACTCGTGTTAGAGGATTTACGCAAGATGACGCACATATTTTTTGTACACCAGAACAATTAGACCAAGAATTTAAAGATGTAATCGATTTAGTATTATATGTCTTTGGATCTTTAGGTTTTGAAAACTTTACAGCACAGGTTTCTATAAGAGATATGGAAAACCTTGATAAATATATTGGGGATGTTGAAACTTGGGAAATTGCTGAAAAAGCAATTATAAGCGCAGCAACAGACAAAGGTTTAGATTTTGAGATCGTAGAAGGCGAAGCTGCTTTTTACGGACCTAAATTAGATTTCATGGTTAAGGACGCTTTAGGCAGAAGTTGGCAACTTGGAACCATTCAAGTTGACTATAATTTACCAAAACGTTTTGATTTAACCTATAAAGGAGCAGATAATCAACTGCATAGACCGGTTATGATTCATAGAGCGCCATTTGGTTCTATGGAGCGATTTATCGCGGTTTTACTAGAGCACACGGCAGGTAACTTCCCTCTTTGGTTAACACCAGATCAGGTTATCTTATTGCCTATCAGTGAGAAATATCAAAAATATTCAGAAAAAGTTTTAGAATCGTTAGAAAATTCCGAAATTCGCGCTCTCGTAGATGACAGAAATGAAAAAACTGGAAGAAAGATTCGAGATGCAGAAGTAAGTAAAGTGCCATATATGCTTATTGTTGGAGAGAAAGAGGAAGAAGAGGGAACAGTATCAGTAAGAAAGCACGGTGAAGGAGACTTAGGTACATTTACAATAGAAGAATTTGTATCTTTAGTAAAAAAAGAAGTAGAGAGTACTTTGATGAAGTTTTAATTCATCAACTAGAAATAAAAATAGGTTGGTAAAACAACTAAATGTTAAATTTAAATTTATAGGTCATAGCAATACGTAGAAGTAGGTCGAGAAGACCATTAAGAGTAATCAAAGAAGATCAACATAGAATTAATGAAAAAATAAAATATGTTGACGAAGTTCGTCTTGTGGGCGATAATGTTGAAGTTGGTGTTTACCCTTTAGCGAAAGCAAAAGAATTAGCCAAAGAACAGGAATTAGATTTAGTGGAGATTTCGCCAAAAGCTAAACCACCTGTATGTAAAATTATTGATTACAAGAAATTCTTGTATGAGCAGAAGAAACGCGAAAAAGTGTTAAAATCGAAGGCAACGAAAGTTATCATCAAAGAGATACGTTTTGGACCGCAAACTGATGAACATGACTATGAATTTAAGAAAAAACATGCCCTTAAATTCTTACAAGATGGCGCAAAATTAAAAGCATTTGTTTTCTTCAAAGGAAGATCAATTATCTTTAAAGAACAAGGACAAATTTTACTTTTAAAATTAGCTCAAGACTTAGAGGAATACGGTAAAGTAGAGCAATTACCAAAATTGGAAGGTAAGCGGATGATTATGTTTATCGCTCCAAAGAAAGTAGGAAAATAAAAAATTAGATTCTAAAACAATTTTAGAATAAACAATCTTATAAGCAAGATAAAAACGAAGGAGAAATGCCTAAAATGAAAACCAAATCTAGCGCCAAAAAACGATTCAAAGTTACTGGCTCTGGAAAAATTAAAAGAAAGCACGCGTTTAAGAGTCATATCTTAACAAAGAAGTCTAAAAAACGTAAGCTTAGATTGACTCATGATACTTTAGTACATAAGTCTGATGTTGCAAACATCAAACAACAGTTAGCTATTTAATTTAGCTAAGGGAATTTTATTATTAACCATGGAGTTGTGCTATTTAAAATAAAAAAATAGAAAGTGTCTACAAAAGACCGCCAACTACAAAAATCATTGAAATTATGCCAAGATCAGTAAATTCAGTAGCCTCAAGAAAAAGAAGAAAAAAAATCTTGAAGGCAGCAAAAGGTTACTTTGGACGTAGAAAAAACGTTTACACAGTAGCAAAAAATGCGGTTGAAAAAGGAATGCTTTATGCATACCGTGACCGTAAAAACAATAAGAGAAACTTTCGTTCTTTATGGATTGTGCGTATTAATGCAGCAGCTCGTTTATACGGAATGTCCTACTCTCAGTTTATGGGAAAAGTGAAAGCAAATCAAATCGAATTAAATCGTAAGGTTTTAGCTGATTTAGCTGTAAACAACCCAGAAGCTTTTAAGGCAGTTGTAGAGAAAATTAAATAAATAATAATACTTGCTTATATTAAAAACCCAAACAAATTGTTTGGGTTTTTTTCTTAAATTTACATCTTATAAAAGGCACTAAAATGAAATCTAAATTATTACTATTTCTTTTTTTTATTACTTCTTTTATTGCTTTTACCCAAGAAACAATTAAAGAAGACAGTTCGATAAAAGGTCAGTTCGATAGGATCTATAGAATATCTACTGCCTATCAAACATATAAAGTTATCGATAAAGACGAATATGAAAAGTTAAAATCTACTGTTCTAGATTCTTTAAAGAATGCTAAAAAACTTATTTCTAAAAAAGAAAACTTGTTAAAAACTGGAAGAGAATATATTGAAGAACTAAACTTATCTCTCGATAAAACTAAATTAGATTTAGAAATTATGCTCCAAAAAGAGAACTCAGTTTCTTTCTTTGGTGCGCAATTAAATAAAACCACCTACAATATAATTTTATGGTTTGTAATTATTTTACTATTTGCTGGCTTAGGATTCTTTGCTTTTAAATTTAACAAGAGCAATTTTTTAACAAACGAAGCTCAAAGTAATTTATTAGATAAAGAAAAAGAATTTGATGATCATAGAAAAAAATCTATCGAAAGAGAACAAAAATTACGTAGACAACTACAAGATGAAATTAATAAACATAGAAATGGTTAATTTCTAGCTTAAATTGATTGCACTATTTTTCATCAAAGGAAAAGAATACTGATTTATCAATATTCTTTTCCTTTTTTGTTGCAGTTATATTATCAAACTAATAATATTATTTTCAAAACAAAAAATCTTCGTTTTTTATTTTGTTAGTTTACTCCTTATTTTATAACTTAAACGTCTAAATTAATAAACCATAAAATCGCTTATGAAAACTCTTTTTTACACAAGAGAATTCCCACCCTATGTATATGGTGGGGCTGGTGTCCATGTAGAATACCTTGCTGCAGAATTATCTAAATTAATGGATATAGAAGTTAGATGTTTTGGAAATCAAAATTCGAAAGACGGGAGTCTTACTGTAAAAGGTTTTCCTTTTGATAATACTGTGTTTGAAAATGCTGATGACAAACTAAAAGCAGTCTTTCAAACATTAAGCACAGGTTTACATATGAATGTTGATCCAATTGATGCAGATATTGTTCATTGCCATACGTGGTACGCGCACTTTGCAGGTATTGTTGCTAAACTTTGCTACGGAATTCCTTTAGTAATTACAACACATTCTTTAGAACCTTTAAGGCCCTGGAAAAGAGAGCAATTAGGCCGTGGTTATGATGCCTCTTCCTGGATAGAAAAAACGGCAATTGAAATGGCAGATGCATTAATTGCTGTATCCGAAGAAACCAAAGAAGACGTGTTAAAACATTTTAATGTTGATCAAAGCAAAGTTAAAGTAATCTATAATGGCATTAATCTTCAAGAATATGCTGCCACAATCGAGACGTTAACCCTAGATGTTTATAACATTGATAAAACAAAACCTTATGTGCTTTTTGTTGGAAGAATTACAAGGCAAAAAGGAATTATTCATTTGGTAAATGCAATAAAATATATAGACCCAGAAACCCAAATTGTACTTTGTGCTGGTGCGCCAGACACTAAAGAGATTGGGTTAGAAATGGAAACTGCTGTTAACGAAGTTAAAAAAACTAGAAAAAATGTAATTTGGATTGATAAAATGGTTACTAAAAAGGAAGTAATTCAGTTATATTCTCACGCTGATGTTTTCTGCTGCCCATCAATCTATGAACCTTTTGGAATTATAAATATTGAAGCAATGGCATGCAATACTGCCATAGTTGCGAGTGCAGTTGGCGGAATTAAAGAAGTTGTTGTACACGGAGAAACTGGATTATTAATTCCGGTTGAACAACAAAAATCAGCACCTTTTGAACCTGTAAATCCTGATAAATTTGCAAGAGATTTAGCAGACGGAATAAATAAAGTTATCAATAATCCTATACTTAAAAATTCTATGGCTAAAAAAGGTAGAAAGAGAGTTGAAGATTATTTTGATTGGATATCAATTGCAAAACAAGTAGAAGAATTATATAAAACTTTAAAAAAATAATTACGATGATAAACGATAAAGTATTGGGGATTATATTGGGTGGTGGTCAAGGTTCAAGATTATATCCATTAACAAAAGACAGATCAAAACCTGCTGTACCAATTGCTGGTAAATATAGATTAGTAGATATACCAATTTCTAATTGCATTAATTCTGATATTAAAAGAATGTATGTGTTAACTCAATTTAACTCTGCGTCTTTAAATAAACATATAAAAAACACATATCATTTTAGTTTTTTTAGTTCTGCTTTTGTAGATGTTTTAGCAGCAGAGCAAACCATGCAAAGCGATTCTTGGTTTCAAGGTACCGCAGATGCTGTTAGGCAAAGCATGCATCACTTTTTACAAAATGATTTTGAATATGCGTTAATACTTTCTGGTGATCAATTGTATCAGATGGATTTTAACGATATGATTAAAAAACACAAAAAGAGCGGAGCTGAAATAACAATCGCAACCTATCCTGTAGATGCAAAAGATGCTACATCATTTGGTTTATTAAAAACAAATGAAGAAAATATAATTACCTCTTTTATAGAAAAACCATCCCCCGATTTGTTGCCAAATTGGACTTCTGATGTTGGTGAAGAAATGAAATCTCAAGGCAGGGATTATTTAGCATCCATGGGAATCTATATTTTTAACAGAGACTTGTTAGTTGAATTAATGAACAATCCTGATACTAATGATTTTGGAAAAGAAATTATACCTCAAGCAATTGATAAACACAAAACCTTAAGCTACCAATATGAGGGTTATTGGACAGATATTGGTAATATAGATTCTTTCTTTGAAGCTAATTTAGGCTTGACAGATGATGTGCCTAAATTTAATTTGTATGATAATAATCAAGGTATTTATACAAGACCTAGAATTTTACCAACATCAAAAATTTCTGGAACTATTTTAAACAAAGCAGTTATTGGTGATGGATGTATAATTCATGCAGAGAAAATAGATAGATGTGTTATCGGAATTCGCTCTAGAATTGGCAAAAATTCTCTAATTTCAAATACCTATATGATGGGTAATGATTCTTACGAATCTCTAGAATTTATGGCAGCCAACAATGTTGATATTGTTATGGGAATTGGAGATAGATGTTATATTCATAATTGTATTGTAGATAAAAATTGTAGAATTGGCGATGATGTAAGAATCAACGGTGGTCCTCATATTAAAAACGTAGAAACAGATACTTATTTGGTAAAAGACGGAATTGTAGTCATTAAAAAAGACGCAACAATACCCAAAGGAACCATTATAGGATAAAAAATTATTACTTTTTATTAAAACAAAACTTATTTAATGCAAAATCAAAGTAGAATTGTAATAGAAAATATTGCTCCACAATTAAATGAAGGGACAGTATTTATAAGACGTGTTGTAAACGAAATTGTTAATGTAACTGCAGATGTTTTAGTAGATGGACATGATGTGCTTCAAGCAAGTTTATTATACAAACACGAATCAGAAAAAACGTGGTCAGAAACTAGAATGTATGCCACTTCTAATGATGAATATGCAGCAAGTTTTATAACAACAAAACAAGGTTTTTATTCCTATAAAATTGAAGGCTGGGTAGATTACGCTTTAAACTGGCAACATGGAATTGAACGAAAAATCGATGATTATCAACATGTAAATTCAGAACTTTTAGAAGGGGCAGAATTATTGTCAGCCATTTCTAAAAAAGTTAATACTAAAGAAAAGGAGTATTTATTGCATTTAGTAGCACTCTTTAAAAATAAAGAGGCTTATGCAGAAGGAATAAAAGAAGCTGTTTCAAAAAAATTACATATAATTCTTAAAAATAATCCGAAGAAATTATTAACGCAAACTTCTGCAGAATATAAGGTGTATGTAGATCGATTAAAAGCAAGATTTTCTACTTGGTATGAATTTTTCCCGCGTTCAGCATCAGAACAAGAAGGTAAACATGGAACATTTAACGACTGCCACAGATTGTTGCCAAGAGTAGCAGAAATGGGTTTCGATACGTTGTACTTTCCTCCTATTCATCCAATTGGTGAAGTAAACAGAAAAGGAAAAAACAACACTACTGTTGCACAAATTGGCGATGTTGGCTCTACTTGGGGAATAGGTTCTAAACATGGAGGTCACAAAGATATTCACCCAGAATTGGGTACTTTAGACGATTTTAAAAACTTAATAGCGAGAGCAAAAGAGTTAGGAATTGAAGTTGCCATGGATTATGCTTTACAAGCTGCACCAGATCATCCTTGGGTGGTGGAGCATCCAAATTGGTTTAAATGGAGACCAGACGGAACGGTACAATATGCAGAGAACCCTCCAAAAAAATACCAAGATATTTTACCAATTTATTGGGAATGCAAAGACTACAAAAATCTTTGGCAAGAATGTTTAGACACTTTATTTTATTGGATTGATTGCGGAATTAACGTTTTTAGAGTTGATAATCCGCATACAAAACCTTACTATTTTTGGGGTTGGATTGTTACTGAAGTGAAGAAAAAACATCCAGATGTTTTATTTTTAGCAGAAGCGTTTACAAGACCAAAAATAATGCATCAATTGGCTAAACAAGGCTATACACAATCGTACACCTATTTTACGTGGAGAGATTCTAAACAAGAATTGATTGAGTACATGAACGAACTTACCCAAACAGATCAGAAAGAATTTATGAGACCTAATTTTTGGCCAAACACACCAGATATTAACCCCTATCATTTGCAAGGCGCACCAGAATCTAAATATTTAATACGTTATGCTTTAGCAGCAACTTTATCATCAAATATTGGTATTTATGGACCCGTTTTTGAACAAATGATTGATACTCCTATTGCCGGAAAAGAAGAATATTACATGTCAGAAAAATTTCAACTTTGTAAGTATGATTGGTTCAAAGAAAATAAAGTAACTGCAATAATTACTCGAATAAATAATATCAGAAAAGAGAATGAATCTTATCAGCAAACAAATAATATCAAGTTTTTAGAAACTGGTAATGAGCAATTAATTGCATTCTATAAATGGAATCAAGACAAAACAAACGAAACTTTAACTGTTATTAACTTAGATGCTTACAACACTCAAACTGGTTCTGTAAAGTTACCTCTTCAAGATTTAGATGTTAATTATGGCGAAAAAATTGAAGTTATAGATTTAGTTACTAGAAATTCTTACAATTGGTATAATGAGAGTAATTATGTGCAACTAGATACAGCAATACCTTTTCATATTTTTAAAATTAACAAGTAATTTAAAAGTAAGATTAAACACTTAATTTAAAACCAAAATTGACAATTACTATAGCAAAAGATAATGCTAACATATTGAACTCATAAAATTATGACAAAAACAAAAGCTCACAGTCTTTTTACAGAATTTGATATCGATTTATTTAAAGCAGGAAAACACTACCGTTTATACGAAAAATTTGGTTCACATATTATAACTTTAGATGGTGAAGAAGGAACCTATTTTGCAGTTTGGGCACCAAGCGCAATAGCCGTTTCTGTTACTGGCGATTTTAATTTCTGGTTAGAAGGCGAGCATCATTTAAATGTGCGTTGGGACGGCAGCGGAATCTGGGAAGGATTTATACCAAATGTAAAAAAAGGTGATATCTACAAATATAAAGTTCAAAATTCTGATAATGGTGTAATCACAGAAAAAACAGACCCATTTGCCCGAAGATGTGAGCATCCGCCTAAAACAGCTTCTGTAGTTTGGGAAGACGATTATAAGTGGCAAGACAAAAAGTGGATGAAAAATAGAAAAAAAAACAATGCATTAGATGCACCTTTTTCTGTTTATGAAGTTCATTTAGGTTCTTGGAAAAAACAAATGAAAGAAAACCGTTTTTTAAGCTACAATGAATTAGCAGAAGAATTGGTTAATTATGTTGTAGACATGAATTTTACACACGTAGAATTTATGCCAATTATGGAATATCCGTATGACCCAAGTTGGGGATATCAATTAATAGGATATTTTGCACCAACTTCACGTTTTGGCTATCCGGATGAATTTAAATTTTTAGTTGATAAATTTCACGAAAAAGGAATTGGCGTACTGTTAGATTGGGTTCCTTCACATTTTCCTTCGGATGACCACGGTTTAGGCTATTTTGATGGTTCTCATTTATACGAGCATCCAGACAGAAGAAAAGGATATCATCAAGATTGGAAAAGTTTAATTTTTAACTACGGAAGAAACGAAATTAAATCATTTTTAATAAGTAATGCTATTTTTTGGTTAGATCAATATCACGCAGATGGTTTAAGAGTTGATGCCGTTGCCTCTATGTTATTTTTAGATTATTCTAGAGAAGAAGGCGAATGGGAACCCAATATGTTTGGCGGCAGAGAATATTTAGAAGCAATCGATTTTATCAAAGAAATGAATGCTGCAGTGTATGAAGCTTTTCCTGATGTGCAAACCATTGCCGAAGAATCTACCTCGTTTCCTAAAGTTTCTAAACCAATCTATGATGGTGGTTTAGGTTTTGGTATGAAATGGATGATGGGCTGGATGCATGATACTTTAGATTATTTTGCAAAAGAACCTGTTTATAGAAAACACCATCAAAACGATTTAACGTTTAGTTTAAATTATGCGTTTACAGAAAATTTCATGCTTCCGCTTTCTCATGATGAAGTTGTCTATGGTAAAAAATCTATTGTAGAAAAAATGCCGGGTGATGAATGGCAAAAATTTGGTAATTTAAGATTAATGTACAGCTTAATGTACACACACCCCGGGACGAAGTTATTGTTTCAAGGTGGTGAATTTGGGCAAACTAGCGAGTGGAATTTTAACGGAAGTCTGGATTGGCATTTATTAGAATATGATGTTCATAAAGGCGCTCAATCTTTAGTAAGAGATTTAAATAAATTGTACAAAAAAGAACCCGCATTGCATCAGAAACAATTTTCTCATGAAGGTTTTGAATGGATTGATCACGGAGACCATGAAAATTCTGTGATGTCTTATATTAGAAAAGGGAATGATGAAAAAGACAATGTTATTATTATTTTAAATTTAACTCCAATTCCAAGAGAGAACTACAGAATGGGACTACCAAAAGCAGGAACTTTAAAAGAAATTTTTAATAGTGATGCTAAAACGTATAATGGAACGGGTGGTTTTAATACTAAAAGCTTAAAATCCGTTGAAAAAGAATGGAATAATAGAAAAAATTCTATTGAATTAAACTTGCCACCATTAGGTATGCTTGCCTTTAAATATAAATAAAATTAAAACGCAACTTTTTAAAGATAGTATATTCTTATAAAAAGGTGCGTTTTTTTTTATATAATTAAAAAATAAGTAACTTTTTAAAGCATCTTAAATTATTTTAAAACAGATAAAATGCTCACAATTTTACCTATTTCTCTTTGCCTAATAGTATAAATTAGAACTCAAACGTTATCGTAAAAAATAAGTATTTAAACTCTCTGTTTTACAAAGTTTTACGATTTTTACAAATCAAAAAATTAAATATTTATGATTGTTAATACAGAACTAGAACAAAAAGGGAATTTATTTCCATCAAAAATAATAAAGTATACAAAAGATGTAGATACGTTGCACTTTACAACCGATAATAATGTTGTTTTACAGGTAACTGTTGTTAGAGATAGCGTTATTAGATTTCGATATTCTACCACAGGAAAATTTGAAAAAGATTTTTCTTACGGTGTTACAGTCCACGCATCAAGAGGTTACAGCTTTTTAAAAATATCCGAAGAGAAAAATCATTATATGATTACAACTTCAAAATTAATTTGTAAAATAGAAAAGCTAAGTTTACAAGTAAGTTTATATGATGCTATCGATTTAAAGTTAATTAACGAAGATGAAATTGGTTTTCATTGGGAAGAAAGTTATGAGTTTGGTGGAGACATCGTAAAAATGAGTAAAGCTTGTCAAAAAGCAGAAAGTTTCTATGGTTTAGGCGATAAACCTGTAGAAGTGAATATGAAAGGTAAACGTTTTGAAAACTGGGCAACAGATTCTTACGCTTTTGGTAAAAATACAGATCCTATATATAAAGCCATTCCTTTTTATACCGCTATACAAGACAACAAATCGTATGGTATCTTTTTTGATAATACCTTTAAAACTCATTTTGATTTTGCACACGAAAGAAGAAATGTAACTAGTTTTTGGGCGCAAGGTGGTGAAATGAACTACTATTTTATTTATGGACCAAAAATGGAAGATGTTGTTGCCAATTATACAGACTTAACTGGTAAACCTCATACACTACCTCCATTATGGGCATTAGGATTTCATCAATGTAAATGGAGTTATTATCCAGAAAGTAATGTAAAAGAAGTTACAAAAACATTTAGAGATTTAAAAATTCCTTGTGACGCGATATATTTAGATATCGATTATATGGATGGTTTTCGCTGTTTTACTTGGGATAAAAAACACTTTCCTGATCCAAAAAGGATGGTAAGAGAACTAGAAGAAGACGGTTTTAAAACCGTTGTTATTATAGATCCTGGAATTAAAATTGATTTAGAATACGATGTTTTTAAAGAAGCATTAGATAAAGATTATTTCTGTAAACGTGCAGATGGCCCTTATATGAAAGGTAAAGTTTGGCCTGGAGAATGTTATTTTCCAGATTATACAAAACCAGAAGTTAGAGAATGGTGGTCTGGTTTATTTAAAGAATTAATTGAAGATATTGGTGTAAAAGGTGTTTGGAACGATATGAACGAACCTGCAGTTATGGATGTACCTAACAAATCTTTTCCAGATGATGTTCGTCATGATTATGACGGAAACCCTTGCTCTCATCGAAAAGCGCATAATATTTATGGTACACAAATGGCGCGTGCAACGTATCATGGTTTAAAAAAATATGCATATCCAAAAAGACCTTTTGTAATTACAAGATCTGCCTATTCTGGTGCACAAAGATACACCTCTACTTGGATGGGGGATAACGTTGCAACTTGGGAACATTTAGCAATAGCAAATAACCAAGCACAAAGAATGGCAATGTCTGGTTTCTCTTTTGCAGGATCTGATATTGGCGGTTTTGCAGAACAACCTCAGGGCGAGCTTTTTGCAAGATGGATTCAATTAGGAGTTTTTCACGCATTCTGTAGAGTACATTCTTCTGGAGATCATGGAGATCAAGAACCCTGGGTTTTTGGTACTGAAATTACAGATATTGTTAGAAAGTTTGTAGAAATTAGATATCAACTTTTGCCTTATTTATATACGGCTTTCTGGAATCACATAAATAATGGAACTCCGATTTTAAAATCGTTGGTTTTATACGACCAAGAAGATGTAGCAACTCATTACAGAAGTGACGAATTTATTTTTGGGGACAGTATTCTTGTTTGCCCAATATTAGAGCCAAACTCTAAAGGAAGAAGAATGTATATTCCTAGAGGTCGTTGGTATAATTTTTGGACAGATGAAGTGGTTGAAGGAGGAAGAGAAGTTTGGGTAGATGCCGATTTAGACAGCATGCCAATCTTTGTTAAAGAAGGAACTGTAATACCTAAATATCCTGTTCAACAATATGTTGATGAAAAGAAATTTAATGAAATTACATTAGATGTTTATTTTAAATTAGGTAAAGAAAAGTCTCAATTATATGATGATGCTCACGATGGGTATGATTATAAGAAAGGAAGATATAGTTTACGAACGTTTAAAGTAACCGGAAAAAAGAACGAATTAATCTTACAACAACACAAACAGGGTAATTTTGATGCAACGTACTCGAACTTTAATATTGTATTTCATGATTTACCTTTCAAAATCACATCCGTTCAAATTGATAATGTTGTTGTTGAAGTAAATAAATCTGGTACAGCTAAATTTCAATCTATTATTGTAGATAAAGAGTTTACCGAATTGCATTTATTTGGAAAATAGACCACAAAGAGAGAGTAGAGTTAAGAGAAATCTCCCCATAAATGGTTAGGCTTCTACTTATTTATGGGGAGTTTAAAATTTCACCATAAATGGGGATTGTACAGTACTAATATGTTTCCTAAATTTGAGTATAATTGATGACTCCCCCGACATTAATTTAATTATTTGATTTATTATTGATACGAAAGGTTTCCCTAAAGCTTTAGTTTCTTTGATTCCATACATTTTTCCCCCAACAGTTATTTAAAAAAAAACCTCAAAGTAATATTTTGAGGTTTTTTTTAGTTTTAAAATTAAGATTTAAATCTATTAGAATCCGTCACTTAAACTTTTTAATTTTTCTGTATTTTCTGCCATCATCAATTCATCAATAATCCTCTGAATATCCCCGTTAAGTATATTAGGTAAATCATATAATGACAAACCAATTCTGTGATCTGTAACTCTACCCTGTGCATAATTGTAAGTTCTAATTTTAGCACTTCTATCTCCAGAAGAAACCATAGAACCACGCTTTAATGCATCTTCTGCATTTTTCTTAGCTAATTCCATGTCATACAAACGCGAACGTAAAACTTTAAATGCTTTTTCTTTATTTTTATGTTGTGATTTTTGATCCTGACATTGTGCAACCAACCCTGTTGGTAAGTGAGTTAAACGAACTGCTGAATAGGTTGTGTTTACAGATTGACCTCCTGGACCTGATGAACAGAAAAAATCGATTCTTACATCTTTTGGGTTAATCTCAACGTCAAATTCTTCTGCTTCCGGAAAAACCATACACGTAGCTGCTGAAGTATGAACACGACCTTGTGTTTCTGTCTGCGGAACTCTTTGAACACGATGAACTCCTGCTTCAAATTTTAAAATACCGTAAACGTCGGCACCATTTACTTCAAACTGAATTTCTTTAAAACCACCATTTGTTCCTTCAGAATAATCTACAGTAGCAACTTTCCATCCTTTACTTTCACAATATTTAGAATACATTCTAAATAAATCTCCAGCAAAAATACTTGCTTCATCACCTCCAGTTCCTGCACGTAATTCTACAACGGCGTTTTTAGAATCTTCTGGATCTTTTGGTATCAATAAAACCTTTATTTCTTCTTCTAATTGAGGAATTCTAGTATTAGCCTCGTCTATTTCCATCTTTGCCATTTCTGACATTTCTGCATCAGAACCATCAGAAAGAATCTCTTTTGCTTCCTCTATATTGTTTAACAAAGATTGGTATTCATTCCCTTTTTCTACAACACTTCCTAAATCTTTATACTCTTTGCTTAATTGTACATAACGTTTTTGATCCATGATAACATCTGGCTGAATAATCAAATCAGAAACCTCATCATAGCGTTGCTTAACAATTCTTAGTTTATCTAACATCTTCTACACTTTTCTTGGACTGCGAATTTACACTTTTTATAGGTACATTTGAAGAAACCAAAAAATATTTTACACAGCTGCTTCTATTTTATTTTTAAAATTTTCTAATAATATCTTCTTAGAATGTGACCAAAAAACTGAAAAAGCCTTCGTTTTTAAAAGGAAATTGGATTCGTTTAAATGACAAAGTAGGAAACCAGACTCAATAAATTTGGAACACCCATTTTACAAGAACTGATTACACAAAGAAGCACAAAAGACTAGTTTTAAAGAAATATTAAGGATTATCTCTATTAAAGATAAATTGTATTTAAAAGTTTAAGATGTAAATCAAATACCAACGCTATTTAAATTTACAGAACAAAGCGAAACTTCTTTTACTTGTGAAAACCTAAAGAATGAATTTCCAAAAAAAATAAAATGTTATTTAGAAAACGAGCAATTAAAGTAATTGTTTCTGCGGATGTTTTTAGAATTGATTTTTTTTTTGAAAGATTATTACTACTTAAATAGCAACATAACACCAGACAGAAATAGCAAGGCTAAAACTCCTTTTTTTATAACTGTTTCGTTTAATTCAGCGTAGGCTTTTTTCCCTAAATAAATTGCTAGTATAAAAAATGGCATTATATATAAGGAATACCGAACTTGTTCCATATTTAAAATACCCGCTATGTAAAGTGTAGGTATTCTAACAAGAGTTATTAAACCCAATATACCAAACATCGTTGCTCTAAAACTCTTCATCGTTATAGCGGAATTTTTTATAATTATAACGTATAATGGTCCTCCTGTTGAAAATAAGCCTGAGAAGAAACCACCTGCAAGTCCAAATAAGAATTCAAGCTTAGGCTGTTTAAATACTTTGTCTTTTGCATAAATTGTATAGATTACATAGAGTAAAATAAAAACACCTAAAGCATTTTTTAAAAATAACGGTTTACCATGTGCCAAAACCCAAATACCAATTGCTACTCCTAAAATTGTAGCAATAGTTAGCTTCAAAATAATTCTTTTATCTATATATTTCCATTCTTGATAAATTAAATAAACGCTCGAGAAAAGATAAAATATAGAAATATACGCAATTGCGTCTTGTAAACCCAAAACAAGAAGTAGAATGGGTAAAGCGATTAAAGCACCTGCAAAACCTATTAACGTTTGAATAAAAAATCCCATAAAAATACCAATACCTACAACCAATAAAATTGCTATGCTCATTCTTACTCTTTTTGACATTATCGATGCGTAAAATTATCTATTGAGCTGTAAACTATAAAATTGATTCAATCATCTTTACTGATTTGTTTAAACGAAAAAATGTATTTTTACATCTAAAACAATTTAATCAATGGTTGACGATATAGACTACAAAATAATCAATGAATTAAAACAAAACTCTAGAGCTTCTTTTGCTGATATTGGCAGAAAAATACACCTTTCGCCATCTTCGGTAAGAGAACGAGTTCAAAAATTAGAGGATGCCAAAGTTATTAAAGCGTATTCTTTACATGTAGATTATTCTAAACTTGGTTTTGGCTTAGAAGTTATTATTATCCTAAAATTATTTAGCGGAAAAATTAAATTATTTATTGTGGATGTAAATCAGTTTTCAGAAATAAAAGAAGCTTACAGAATCACAGGTTCTCAAAACATACATATTCGAGCTGTTTTAAAGGATCAACTACATTTACAACAATTTATAGATACATTGATTAATTATGGCGACACGATGACACATCTTATTTTATCAGAAATAAAAAAAGATAAAACGTTATAAACTACCTTAAATAAAGACATTGCTAAACAAGAAATGTAAGCAATGACTAATTAAACACATTTCTTCTCAATCTATTTTAGATTACTTTTGTAGAAATTTAAATAATTGAAAAGTAAATTATTGTTTTGGAAAAGTAAAATAAAAAGTGGTTCCTATCTCTTCTTTACTTTCTAACCAAATAGAACCCTTGTAGTACTTAATAATTTTTTTAACAATAGAAAGTCCAATTCCTGATGAAGAACTAGTACTTTCTAATTTCGTGAATATTTAAATATTTTTTCAAAATAGTCCGAATTAATTCCCATTCCGTTGTCTCGTAAAAAGAACTCAAAATATTCATTTTTTTCAGTTACTCCTATTTCAATTATTCCTTCTTCTTTATCATTATATTTTATAGCATTTTGAATTAAATTTTGAAAAACTTGTCTAAATTTCCAAGCATTTCCAAATAAACTAGGCAAGTTTTCTTGAATTGTAATTTTTATATTGGCAGGAATGAATATAATTTTTAAAACCTCGTCAATTAATATATTAAAATCAATTTCTCTATCTTGTATTTCCAAACCATCAATCGTGGAGTAATCTAAAATTCCTTTTATTAAAAAATCCATTCTCTCCACATTAAACAATACTTCATTTAAAGGATTGAAGATACTTTTACCCAATGCTTCCTTGTTGTCATCAATAAACCAGCTGATTAATGTATGAATATTAATAAGTGGTGCTTTTAAATCATGAGAAACACAGTGTGCATAATCACTTAATTCCTCATTTTGAAGTGATAAATATTTTAATAATTCTTCTTTTTTTTGTTCTTGCGCAGTTAATAATTCTTCATTTTCTTTTCTTTGAATAACATTTACAAGCATATTTGCAAAAACGAAAAGTATATTTTTTTCATTCTGAGAATACTTATGAATTTCGTTAACAGAATCAAAACCAACGAAACCAATTAATTCGTTGGTTTTGATCATTGGTATTGTCATTAAACTTTTAATTCCTAGCTGTTCTAATATAGCGCGTAAACCAAACTCTACTAATTGTTTTAAAGATTTTTTAACAAGTTTATCGATATTTGATAAATTTGCATTGATCTAATTTGTAGAAATACTTATTAATAACTACTGCAAACGTAGTTGATGTTTAATATTTTATCTTTCTTCATTAGTTCAATATTTAATTTAAAAAACCAAAGGGGATCTGTAAAAAGATTCAACTAATTCGTTTACTTCTGATAATTTAATAAGTTATTTTTAAATTAGTATTCAAAAACGCCAAACTCACTTTTAATCGTAAGTTTTTTTGTGTGTGCTTGATTTTTATCGGCATAAAATTCTTTTACGCAGCCAATAATTTTAGCATCCACATTAAAAGATTTTGAAATAGCGATAATGTCTTTTGCTATTTCTTGAGAAACATATATTTCCATTCGATGACCACAATTAAAAACTTGATACATTTCTTTCCAATCTGTATTCGATTGTTCTTGAATTAGTTTAAATAAAGGCGGAATCGGAAATAAATTATCTTTTACAATGTGTAAATTATCTACAAAGTGTAATATTTTAGTCTGTGCACCACCAGAACAATGAATCATTCCGTGAATGTGTTGTGATGTAAATTTAGATAAAATTTCTTTAATAATTGGCGCATACGTCCTAGTTGGCGATAGCACTAATTTACCTGCATTAATAGGTGAGTTTTCAACTTTATCTGTGAGTTTTATATTTCCAGAATACACTAAATCATTAGGAACTGACGCATCAAAGCTCTCTGGATATTTTTCTGCCAAATATTTATGAAAAACATCATGTCTTGCAGATGTTAATCCGTTAGAACCCATGCCCCCATTATATTCGATTTCATAACTAGCTTGCCCAAAAGATTCTAACCCAATAATAACATCCCCCGCTTTTATGTTTGCATTGTCAATCACTTCAGAACGTTTCATTCTTGCGGTAACAGTAGAATCTACAATAATAGTTCTAACCAAATCACCAACATCCGCAGTTTCACCACCGGTAGAATGAATGGTAACTCCGAATTTTTTTAAGTCTTCAATTAATTCTTCTGTTCCGTTGATTATTGCGGATAAAACTTCACCAGGAATTTTACTTTTATTTCTACCTATAGTTGAAGAAAGTAGTATATTGTCTGTAGCACCAACACACAATAAATCGTCAATATTCATAATTAGAGCATCTTGTGCAATTCCTTTCCAAACAGAAATATCGCCCGTTTCTTTCCAGTACATATATGCTAAAGAAGACTTTGTTCCTGCCCCATCTGCATGCATTATTAAACAATAATCTTCATCATTTGTTAAATAATCTGGCACAATTTTACAAAATGCTTTAGGAAATAATCCTTTGTCTATATTCTTAATGGCATTGTGCACATCTTCTTTGGATGCAGACACACCTCTTTGTGCGTATCTTTCAGAAACTTCTTTACTCATGATATTGAATTGTTTGGCAAAGGTAATTTTTTGTAAAGTAAAATAGTAGAAAAAGTTTACTTTAAAACTGTCAGTTTGAGTGAGTTTTGATAAATGAAAATTTTGTGTCAAAAAATATAAACTTCTCGATACAATTACTCTTAAAATCAGAATCACTCAAACTAACAATATTTAATAAATTATATAGTAAATAATAATTCTCTATATTTTGTTAATTGCCAAAGATTATCATCTACCATTGTTTCTAACTTATCACAATGATAACGTATTTGCTCAAAAAACGGTTTTACATTATTACAATACATCTCTGCAGATTTTAACGCCACATGTTTATTTGCTTTTTTGCGCTCATCAATCATTTTTACGCTTAGTGAATTAATTTCTGTAATATGATTTGAAATCGTCATAATTAATTCTATTTGTTCTTTTGCGATGTTTTTATACTCTTCTCCAAAAATTTCTTTTAAATTTTTAGTGTTTTCTAACAACGTATTTTGATAAATAATTGCTGTAGGAATTACATGATTTCTTGCAATATCTCCTAAAACTCTACTTTCTATTTGTAAGCGTTTTGTATATTCTTCTATATCAATTTCAAAGCGAGCTTCTAACTCTATTTTATTCATTACCTCCATTTCTTCAAACAGGTCAATTGCTTTTTTAGAAATTTTTACTTTTAAAGCTTCTGGAGTTGTTTTGTTGTTGCTTAAGCCACGTTTTTTTGCGTCTTTTTCCCAAGATTGGCTATAGCCATCTCCTTCAAAACGAATTTTTTTAGATTCTTTAATATATTCTCTTAAGACATTAAAGATAGCTTCATCCTTTTTTAAGTTTTTAGCTTCAATTAGCGCGTCTACTTCTATTTTAAATTCTTTTAATTGTTTAGCAACAATGGTATTTAAGACAGTCATTGGTTTTGCGCAATTTGTCCAAGAACCAACTGCTCTAAATTCAAATTTATTTCCAGTAAATGCAAATGGAGATGTTCTATTTCTGTCCGTATTATCCAATAAAATTTCAGGAATTTTACCAATAATATTCAGTTTTAAGTCTGTTTTTTCTTGAGGTGAAAGTTTACCTTTTGTTACATTTTCTAACTCGTCTAAAACTTCAGATAATTGATTACCAATAAACACCGAAATAATTGTTGGTGGTGCTTCGGTTGAACCTAATCTGTGATCATTACTTTGTGATGCAATTGAGGCTCTTAACAATTCTTCATATTCACAAACTGCTTTAATTGTATTTATAAAAAAGGTTAAAAATTGTAAGTTTTTCATTGGTGTTTTTCCTGGACTCAATAAATTTACCCCTTCACTTGTTGATAAAGACCAATTATTATGTTTTGCAGAACCATTTATTCCTGCAAATGGCTTTTCGTGAAACAACACTTTAAATCGATGGCGTCTAGAAACTTTTTGCATAACATCCATCAATAAAGAATTATGATCTACCGCCAAATTAACTTCTTCATAAATAGGTGCTAATTCAAATTGATTAGGAGCAACTTCATTATGTCTCGTTTTTAAAGGTATACCCAACAACATACATTCTTGCTCTAAATCTTGCATAAAATTCATCGCTCTTGCAGGAATACTTCCAAAATAATGATCATCTAATTGCTGCCCTTTTGCAGAAGAATGCCCTAATAAAGTTCTACCTGTTAACAAAATATCAGGTCTAGAAAGTGCTAAAGCATCATCTATTAAAAAATATTCTTGCTCCCAACCTAAAGTTGCATAAACTTTTGATGCATTTTTATCAAAATATTTACAAATAGCCGTTGCATGCGTATCAACAGCTTGTAACGCTCTTAGTAAAGGCGTTTTATTATCTAAGGCTTCCCCTGTGTAGGCAACAAAAATTGTTGGAATACATAAAGTTGTTTCATAAATGAATGCTGGCGATGTTGGATCCCAAGCCGTAAAACCTCTAGCCTCGAATGTATTTCTAATTCCTCCATTTGGAAAACTTGAGGCATCTGGTTCTTGCTGAACTAATTGTTCTCCATCAAATTTCTCCATAGCTAAACTACCATTGATAGATTCAAAAAAAGCGTCATGTTTTTCTGCAGTTGCACCTGTTAGTGGCTGAAACCAATGTGTGTAGTGAGTTGCTCCTCTAGAGATTGCCCAATCTTTCATACTTACAGCAACTTGATCGGCAATTTTTCTGTCAATTTTAGTTCCTTTTTCGATTGCATTCATAACGCTTTCGTATGCTGCTCTTGTAAGATATTGTTGCATAGCGTATTTGTTAAAAACATTTTTACCAAATAATGCAGATCTTTTTTCGTTTTCAACAACTTTAATAGTACTTCTATTTAATGTTTCTTGCAATGCTGCAAATCTAACTGTTGACATAATATGATATTTAAGTTGTATATTTTATTCTTTAAACAAATATACCCTATAAAAATTAGGGATAAAATTATTTTTAGATGATTTAAAAAAATTTACCCCTATTTTTTTTGATATCTTAGTTAAATATTTCATTTTTGCATTGTTAACATCACATTTATAATATTTACTATGGCAAAAATTAAATTAGAATACATTTGGTTGGACGGATATTATCCAACTCAAAACATGAGAAGTAAAACCAAAGTAGAAGAACACGAAAATTTTCAAGGAACAGTAGAGGAACTAGGAATGTGGTCTTTTGACGGATCGTCTACAAAACAAGCATCAGGAGGTTCTTCTGATTGTTTACTTAAACCGGTTGCAATATATCCAGATCCATCAAGAATAAATGGTTATTTAGTAATGACGGAAGTTCTAAATGCAGACGGAACAGATCACGTTTCAAATGGTAGAGCAACTATAGATGACGATGATGATGATTTCTGGTTTGGTTTTGAGCAAGAGTATTTTATTATGGACACAAAAACTCAATTGCCTTTAGGTTTCCCTATTGGTGGTTATCCGGCTCCACAAGGAATGTACTATTGTTCTGTAGGTGGTAAAAATACACATGGTAGACTTTTAGTTGAAGAGCATGCTGACTTGTGTATTGATGCTGGTTTAAACTTTGAAGGTATTAATCAAGAAGTTGCTTCTGGACAATGGGAATTTCAATTGTTCGCAAAAGGTGCTAAGAAAGCAGGTGACGAAATCTGGGTTGCACGTTATTTATTAGACAGATTAACAGAAAAACACGGATATTATATTGAATACCATCCAAAACCTTTAGGTAGAGATATGGATTGGAATGGTTCTGGTATGCACGCAAACTTCTCTAATTCGGTTTTAAGAACCTGTGGAGATAAAGATACATATGCTAAAATCTGTGAAGCTTTTAGACCAGTTGTAAAGGAGCATATTGCTGTGTATGGCGAATTTAACGATCAACGTTTAACTGGTTTGCACGAAACGGCTTCTATTCATGATTTTTCTTGGGGTGTTTCTGATAGAGGTGCTTCAATTAGAATTCCAATTATTGCAGTTCAAAAAGGCTGGAAAGGCTGGTTAGAAGACAGAAGACCAGCATCTAATGGTGATCCTTACAAGATTGCAGGTAGAATTATAAAAACTGTAAAATCAGCAAATATTAGCTAGATTTTTAAAATAATAAAAATAGAAAACTCCGAAATTATATTAATTTTCGGAGTTTTTTTATGCTTAAATTTTAAATTATTTTTTTCCTTCTGGAGGAAATCTAGAAATAATTTCTTTGACAAATTCTTTAATTCTAACTTCTTTTTTATCTTTATCCTCTATTTTTAAAGCTCCTGTTCCAATTCCTTGCCAAAATAATTCTTTCTTTTTCGGATCAATAAAATCAACAAACAAGGTGCCTTCTGTATATTGAGAGACATTTACATTATTATTCATTCCGTTCATCATCCAAGGATTCCAACCCATGCCCCAGCCCCAGCCAAAACCCATATTGTTATTTTGATTTACGTTTACACGTTCTCTAGATTTTGTAAAAAAACTAACCAATATATCTGGATTTTCAGATTTCATAAATCCTTTTGCCAATAATTCGGATTCGATAGCTCTTAAAACTCGTTTTTTGTCCAAGTCAGAAATTGCTGCTTTATCAATTCCAGGTTTGTAAAAAGCAAAAGTTTTAAAGCTATCAAAATCTACATTTGAATCATAATCTGTAACTACTTTTACAGCGTTACATGAGGATAATAATACTATACTAAATAAAAAAATAAATAAATTTTTCATGACTAATTATTTTAATTTATTGAATTAATAAGTTTATCGTCAACCAGGTTAGGTAGTGTTACTTGCAAGTTTTTTTTAGCTTTCATTGCTCTTTTAATTGCAAAAACTGCCTCTTTATTTCTTGCCCAACTCCTTCTTGAGATTCCGTTGTTTACATCCCAAAAAAGCATTGATTCTAAACGTTTTGACGCTTCTTTAGAACCATCAATAAGCATGCCAAATCCACCATTAATTACTTCTCCCCAACCAACGCCACCACCATTATGTATAGATACCCAAGTTGCTCCTCTAAAACTATCACCTATAACATTTTGAATCGCCATATCGGCCGTAAATTTAGAACCATCGTAAATATTAGATGTTTCTCGATACGGAGAATCTGTGCCAGAAACATCGTGGTGATCTCTACCTAAGACAATTGAGCCAATTTCTCCTTTTTTAATAGCTTTATTAAATGCTTTTGCAATTTTTATTCTTCCTTCTTCATCCGCATATAAAATTCTTGCTTGAGAACCAACTACCAATTTATTTTCTTGAGCGCCTTTTATCCATTGAATATTATCTGCCATTTGTTGCTGAATTTCTTCTGGTGAATGCTGCTTTATTTTCTCTAAAACTTCGCAAGCAATCTTATCGGTTTTGGCTAAGTCTTCTGATTTACCCGAAGCACAAACCCATCTAAAAGGTCCAAATCCGTAGTCAAAACACATAGGCCCCATAATGTCTTGTACATAACTAGAATATTTAAAATCAATTTTGTTTTCTGCCATTACATCTGCTCCTGCTCTACTTGATTCTAACAAAAATGCATTTCCGTAATCAAAGAAATAGGTTCCTTTTGCTGTGTGTTTATTGATTGCCGCAGCATGTCTTCTAAGAGTTTCTTGAATTTTATCTTTAAACAATTCTGGATTTTCAGCCATCATAACATTCGCATCTTCAAAAGAAACATCGACAGGATAATAACCTCCTGCCCAAGGATTGTGTAACGAAGTTTGATCTGACCCTAAATCTACTTGTACATTTTCTTTATCAAACTTTTCCCAAACCTCTACAATATTTCCCAAATAAGCGATAGAAATAATTTCTTTATTTTCTTTTGCTAGTTTTACTCTTGCTACTAAATCTTCTAAATCAGTGATTTTTTCGTCAATCCAACCTTGTTGTAATCTAATTTCTGTAATTTTCGCATTAACCTCAGCACAAACGGTAATACAACCCGCAATATTTCCTGCTTTAGGCTGTGCACCAGACATTCCGCCCAAACCAGATGTCACAAATAAATTTCCTTTTGGCTCTTTATTTATTTTTCGAAATGCATTTAAAACTGTAATTGTTGTTCCATGTACAATTCCTTGTGGCCCAATATACATATAACTCCCAGCTGTCATTTGACCATATTGCGAAACACCCATGGCATTCATTTTTTCCCAATCATCTGGCTTTGAGTAATTAGGGATTACCATTCCGTTTGTTACCACAACTCTTGGCGCATTTTTATTGGATGGAAACAATCCCATTGGATGTCCAGAATACATCGTTAAAGTCTGTTTATTAGACATTTCTGATAAATACCTCATTGTAACTAAATACTGTGCCCAGTTTTGAAAAACAGCTCCGTTACCTCCGTAGGTAATTAATTCGTGCGGATGTTGTGCAACTGCGTAATCCAAATTATTCTGAATCATTAACATAATTGCTTTTGCTTGTTCAGATTTACCCGGATACTCTGCAATATCTCTTGCATGCATTTTATAATCTGGTCTAAATCTGTACATATAAATTCGACCGTATTTTTCTAATTCCTCAACAAATTCGGGTAATAATTCAGCGTGATGTTTTTCATCAAAATAACGCAAAGCATTTCTAAGAGCTAGTTTTTTTTCATCAGTAGATAATATCTCTTTTCTTTTTGGCGCGTGATTTATAGAAATATCATAGTCTTTTTTTGAAGGTAAAATAGCCGGAATTCCTTGTCGAATTTGTTCTTTGAAAGTCATAAAACGTTCGTTTTTAAGTATTATTAAACAAAGATATTTCTTTTTTAGAAATCAAATTTTAAAAAACGATAAAGATTTATAGTATTTTTTAAGATTTTCGTAAATTGCAAGCCTAAAAAATAACATTTATTACGAATGGAACAAATTACACCATATAAGCCTCAACATAAAGTACGAATTGTAACTGCTGCTTCACTTTTTGACGGCCATGATGCTGCCATTAACATTATGCGTAGAATTATTCAATCTACAGGCGTTGAAGTCATTCATTTAGGTCATGACAGAAGTGTTGAAGAAGTAGTTAATTGTGCTATACAAGAAGATGTAAATGCAATTGCTATGACTTCTTATCAAGGGGGCCATAACGAGTATTTTAAATATATGTACGATTTATTGCAAGAAAGAGGCGCAAGTCATATCAAGATTTTTGCTGGTGGTGGCGGTGTAATTCTTCCTGAAGAAATTAAGGATTTAATGGAGTACGGAATTACCAGAATTTATTCTCCGGATGACGGTCGTGCACTTGGTTTGCAAGGAATGATTAATGATCTGGTGCAACAATCAGATTTTCCAAGTCCTGCATTAATACTTCCAAAAGGTAAAAAAATAACAGATTCTTTAAAAGAAAAAAATATCAATACAATTGCAAGGTTAATCTCTTTTGCAGAAAATCAGCATAAAGAATTTGATACACTTTTTTCTTGTGTAGAGAAATCAACAAGAGCTTCTACTCCGGTTTTAGGAATAACAGGAACTGGTGGTGCAGGAAAATCATCTTTAGTAGATGAATTAGTTAGGCGATTTTTAATTGATTTTCCAGAAAAAACAATTGGATTGATTTCTGTAGATCCCTCAAAAAGAAAAACAGGAGGTGCACTTTTAGGAGATCGGATTAGAATGAATGCAATTAACAACCCTAAAGTATATATGCGCTCTTTGGCAACTCGCCAATCTAATTTAGCATTGTCAAAATATGTAAATGAAGCTATTCAGGTTTTAAAAGCTGCTGAATTTGATTTAATTATTTTAGAAACTTCTGGAATTGGGCAATCGGATACCGAAATTATAGAACATTCTGACACCTCTTTATATGTAATGACTCCAGAATTTGGTGCAGCAACGCAATTAGAAAAAATTGACATGCTTGATTTTGCTGATTTGGTTGCGATTAATAAATTTGATAAAAGAGGTGCAATAGACGCAGTTAGAGATGTGAAAAAGCAATACATGCGTAATAACAATTTATGGCATATTCACCAAGATGATTTACCTGTTTACGGCACAATTGCATCACAATTTAATGATCCAGGAATGAATACTTTGTATAAAAGTATTATGGACAAATTGGTAGAAAAAACGGGTACTGATTTAAAATCAACCATGGAAATTACCAAAGAAATGTCTGAAAAGATATTTGTAATTCCGCCAGCAAGAGTTCGTTATTTATCAGAAATTGCAGAAAACAACAGAGCTTACGACAAAAAAGTTACGGAACAAGTTGAAGTTGCTCAAAAATTATACGGAATTTATCAAACGCTTCTTTCGGTAATTATCAGTGAAACAACACAACCGCTTCTTACAAAAATAGGTTTGGATGCTGATGAAATTTTATCCGCAGAAATAGATACAGATGACATTGAATTTGTAAAACTTTTATTGGCTCAGTTCGAGAAAATAAAAATGAATTTTGATCCTTATAATTGGGAAGTTATTTTAAATTGGCAAGACAAGGTTCAGAAATATAAAGACCCAATTTACACATTTAAAGTTCGTGATAAAGAAATTAATATTGAAACGCATTCAGAATCTTTATCGCACTCACAAATACCTAAAATAAGTTTACCAAAATACGAAGCTTGGGGAGATTTATTACGTTGGAATTTACAAGAAAATGTTCCAGGAGAATTCCCATATACAGCAGGTTTATATCCGTTTAAAAGAACAGGAGAAGACCCAACAAGAATGTTTGCTGGCGAAGGTGGCCCAGAAAGAACCAATAGAAGATTTCATTATGTTAGTTTAGGAATGGATGCAAAACGCTTATCGACAGCGTTTGATTCTGTAACTTTATATGGTAATGACCCTGGTCACAGACCTGATATTTATGGAAAAATTGGAAATGCCGGAGTTTCTATTTGTTGTTTAGATGATGCTAAAAAATTATATTCTGGTTTCGATTTAACACATCATATGACATCGGTTTCTATGACTATTAATGGCCCAGCACCCATGTTGTTAGGCTTTTTTATGAATGCAGCGATTGATCAAAATTGTGAGAAATACATCAAAGAAAACAAATTAGAAAAACAAGTTGAAGTAAAGTTTAAAGAAATTTATGATTCAAAAGGTTTAGAAAGACCTTTATATCAAGGAAGTTTACCAGAAGGAAATAATGGGTTAGGTTTGACGCTTTTAGGCTTAACAGGAGATTTAGTTTTACCACAAGACGTTTATCAGCAAATAAAAAAAGATACTTTAGCGCAAGTTAGAGGAACAGTGCAAGCAGATATTTTAAAAGAAGATCAAGCGCAAAACACGTGTATTTTTTCTACAGAATTTGCACTGCGTTTAATGGGTGATGTGCAAGAATATTTTATCGAAAAACAAGTTAGAAACTTTTATTCGGTTTCTATTTCTGGATATCATATTGCAGAAGCTGGCGCAAATCCTATTACCCAATTAGCGTTGACATTATCTAACGGATTTACGTATGTGGAATATTATTTATCCCGCGGAATGGACATTAATAAATTTGGCCCGAATTTATCGTTTTTCTTTTCAAACGGAATCGATCCAGAATATGCGGTAATTGGTAGAGTTGCTCGTAAAATTTGGGCAAAAGCGATGAAGAATAAATATGGTGCAAATGAACGTGCACAAATGTTAAAATATCATATTCAAACTTCTGGACGCTCTTTACACGCGCAAGAAATAGACTTTAATGATATTAGAACTACGTTGCAAGCATTGTATGCAATTAACGATAATTGTAATTCTTTACACACAAATGCGTATGATGAGGCAATTACAACGCCAACAGAAGAATCTGTAAGAAGAGCAATGGCTATTCAATTGATTATCAACAAAGAATTAGGGTTGACAAAGAACGAAAACCCTATTCAAGGTGCTTTTATTATAGAAGAATTAACCGATTTAGTTGAAGAAGCCGTTTTATTAGAATTTGATAGAATTACAGAAAGAGGTGGTGTTTTAGGAGCGATGGAAACTATGTATCAGCGTTCAAAAATTCAGGAAGAAAGTATGTATTATGAAACATTGAAACACAATGGTGAATTCCCAATTATTGGTGTGAATACTTTTTTGAGTTCTAAAGGATCGCCTACAGTTCAGCCAGCAGAAGTAATTAGAGCAACGGAAGAAGAAAAGCAATATCAGATTAAAACAAAAGAACAATTAAATAAAGCAAATATTCAAAATGTTGAAGCACAAATTGCAATTTTACAAGAAGCTGCAATTCAGAATGAAAATTTATTTGATAAGTTAATGGAAGCAACCAAAGTTTGTTCTTTAGGACAAATTACAGAAGCGCTGTTTAAAGTTGGCGGACAATATAGAAGGAATATGTAAGCAAAGCGCCACTTTTTACTTTTTCGTAAAAGTGTGCGAATCGGTTATGACGTTTTTGGGCGGTATCTCAGAGTGGATTTAATGAGCTTAGGATTTGTATCAAAAATTGATTTAAAATCTATATTAACTAAAAATCCGCACAAAATTTGTGCGGATTTTTAGTTTTAATAATTAAAGTAATTAATACTTTTTATACTCGGTTTTTCCAGATTCTAAATAATTAATAATATGATCAATCGATCTTTCTTTCGCTTTTTGAAAGGTTTTCGTAAAATCAAACAAAAAAACAGATTCTTCGCCAATAGCAACAAAATCTAAAATCCGTTTATCTGTTTTTGCATCATAAATCTCTACCTTCACGCTTAAAACACAATATTCTACAGAAGTTGAAGTTTGCATTCCGCCCATTCCATTCATTCCCATTCCTGCTGATTGCCTTAGTTCTACCCTATTTGAAATTTCGATATTCGAAAAATAAATAATGTAATCCGAATCATTTTTATTTAAGGTAGCATATGTAACGTTCTCAGCATCTGCAGAAACTTTAGAAAACAGTAAATTCCTAGTTGCTTTTTGTACAAAATCCTTTAAATATTCTGAGGTGAAATCCTCTTTATCTATATAATTTTTCTCAAATGTCTTTTTAAATTCACTTACCTTAACGTCATCCGTTGCAAAAACGAGTACTTTTTTTGTTTTAGGGCTTATAATTTCTTCTTTTTTAGATATGTATTGCACATACTGTTTAGAAATTTTACATGAGGATAAAGTGTGAAATAGAGCAAATACTGATAAAACTAAGATTCCTTTTCTTTTCATTTTTTTTTATTTAAGAAACAAAACTACTAAATTCATCAAAATTAGCTGTAGAAAATTGAAATCCTTTTTCTAGTAATTTATTTTCCTAAATAGATTTCTTACCTTTAAAACAAAAACAGAATTACAAGAATATATTAGGAATTGGCTCAAAAATAAACCACACAGAGTTTGGATTGGGAGTTGTAACAAACGTTACTAGCAAACATTATTGGGTAACTTTTATAAAAGACGGGTTAGAAACTATAGATATTGATAGCGATTTTGAAATAATTTAAGCTATTGAAGATGAGTTGGATAGCGTTAGTTTTTATGAGGTTGAAAAATTTCCCAAAAAGATTTTACAAAAATGGAGCGATGTTACAGAAATTTCTCCAATTGCTGATAAATGGAAAAAAGGAACTTTAATTTTAAGGTCTATCGATTCTAATTTAGCCGATAAAGAAATACCTATTGATACGTTTTTTCATAAAATAGTAATGGTTCGTGACAGAATTAGAGTTATGGAGCAGAAAATTAACGCCAGCAAAACATTAGATGATCAAGATAAAATTGATTTACAACAATACATCACAAGAATTTACGGAAGTTTTACTACTTTTAACGTGCTTTTAAACTAAAAGCAGATCATTTTATAAGAGAAAAATCAAAATAAAAATATTCTTTTTCAGTAAGCATAATACTAATTTCTATAAAAAAAAATGGACAATCATCTTTTAAAAAATGAGTTTGATTATCAATTAAAACTCGGAAAAATAGCTTTAAAAGAGAATGATTTTAAAACCTCTTTTTATCATTTAGAAAACGCACACGTGCTTGGTCAAAAACATATTATTAGGCACACAATAAGTCATTACTGGATGCTTATCTTTGGGATAAAATCAAGAAATAGTAAAGAAATAATTGGACAAGTTACACGAATTATTGCCTCAGTTTTATTTACATTAATCTGGGTTCCTAAAGGAAATACTGGCGGTTCTAATATTTCGCCAATAAAACAAATTCCTATTAGAAAGGAATTGCAAAAATATTTTTAGTTATGTGCCCTTTTCTGGCTATTAGTAATTTATTATTTAATAGTACAAATTTCAAAAACAAATAGTATCAATAAAGTACTATTTGGACAACCCCTTTTAATGTGTAGCTATTAATTTTAATTAGATAGTTTAATTTTATTAAGAAATTCATTAAAACAACGACTCTAAGCTCGTAAAGAATGATTTAACATTTTATTTACTATTTTTTTTATAATTTAGCCAACTTTAAGTAAAATTAAAGTGCGCCATGAAAAATAAATTATCGAATATGATGTGTTTAGATTTTTTTCTAGACTCTCTTAGTAAAAAAAACTATAATGCTATTGAGCATGAACTCATCACTTCTGAATCCACAAAATATCCCTTATTAAATTTTGGCTTATTTGCTGATAATTTTTCAACGGCAATGACTAGATTAAATAGAGAGAATGATATAAATACAGTAAAAGAATTTGCCTCTAAATACAATTGGAATGAAAATTTAGACCAAATTTTTAAAAATGAAGATTTTGAAGCTATCGTTCTTACTAACAAAAAACAAGAAATTATTTGGGTAAATGATGGCTTTAAAAAAATGACAGGCTTTCATAAAAACTACGCAATTAAAAAAACACCTTCATTTCTACAAGGTTCAAAAACTTGTGAAATTACTCGAGAATCTATTCGTGAAAAAATTAAAGAAAACAAACCCTTTGCTGGCACGGTTATCAATTATAGAAAAAATAACACTCCGTATAAATGTGAAATTAAAATTTTTCCATTGTTCAGTAAAGATACCACTCATTACATTGCATTAGAAAAAGCGGTGTAAATACTTTCCATCAACTTATTACTTTTTTATTTATCTTAGTTGAAACTATAAACTCTATAATTTTTAGCAAAATGAAAGCACTCAAAAAAGAAGACATCAGTCAAGAAATATTTGATTTATATGATGATTATGCACACAATAAAATAGACAGAAAAGCATTTCTTAAAAAATTATCTTTATATGCTGTTGGCGCAATCACTTTACCCGCTTTATTAAGTTTTATTTCACCAAATTACATAGATTCTATTTTGGTTGATTCAAATGACCCAAGATTAAAATCAGAATTTATTAATTACGAATCGCCAAAAAGTGGGCTAAAAATAAAAGGATTATTTTCTATTTTAAAAAATACTACAGAAAAATTTCCCGGAATTATCGTTGTTCACGAAAATAGAGGTCTAAATCCGTATATAGAAGATGTTGCTAGAAGAGCTGCTTTAGAAGGTTTCGTAACCCTTGCTCCTGACGCTTTATCGCCTTTTGGCGGTTATCCAGGAAATGATGACGAAGGTAGAGAAATGCAAGGAAAAAGAGATCAAAATGAAATGCTAGAAGATTTTATTGCGGCCTATAGGTATTTAAAATCTCACAAAGATTGTAATGGAACCGTTGGTGTTGTTGGTTTTTGTTTTGGTGGATGGGTTTCGAATATGATGGCTGTAAAATTACCAGATTTAGCTGCAGCAGTTCCTTATTATGGAAGACAACCAGAAAGTGAAGATGCTATAAAAGTTAAAGCTCCTTTATTATTGCAATATGCCGATTTAGACAAAAGGGTAAATGCTGGGTGGCCTGATTTTGAGAAAGTTTTAAAAGAAAACAACATTACACACGAAGCCCATTTTTATGCGGATGTAAATCATGGTTTTCATAACAATACTACTCCTAGATATGATCAAGAAGCTGCAGATTTGTCTTGGGAAAGAACCATTGCTTTTTTTAAAACACATTTAAAATCATAATAAATAATATTAAATAAAAACAAAGAGTATTCTATTCTGAATACTCTTTGTTTTTTATTTAGGAACATTTATTTCATGTCCTAAAAACAAAGCGTTTAAAAATAATTTATTTGTGCCATACCAAGCACCTCTAAAGTTAGGATTGTCTGCGAATAACACGGCTCTACCTTTACCAATAGAACTAACTAATAATGACGCAGCGGGTTTAATGAAATTATCTAAATTATTTTTTGAAATAAAACCATCTATGTGAGGGTGTTCAGAATATTTAGCCACCGTTGCATATGGGTTTTTACTTGGTACTAAAAACACCATATTATTTTTATAAACAGGTAATTTTGAAGAGCGGTATCCAAAGCCTAAAGGATGTGTTACATCTAAATCTACTTCAAAAATAGCTCCTCCTAAACGCTCTCTTCCTAAATGTTCTGAAGCTTCTACAAAAGGTAATCTCTTCGTTACTTTTTCTTCTTTTTCTGCTTTTAGACTATCTTTTTTAATCAAACTTTCTTTAACCATTTTCTTGTCAATTAGCCATTTAGAGCCTCCTGCAATCGTAATTAAAGTATTTCCTTTTGCTGTCCAGTTTTTTAACTTCTGTCTTTGTAAAGAATCTAACACGCTATAATCCCCAGAAACCATAACCAACGTATTATATTTATCTAATTTGACTTCACGATAATTATTCATTCTTATTTTAGTAATGGGCATATGAATTCGAGTATCTAACAAATGCCAAACTTCTCCTGCTTCGTAAGAATTAACACCCTCCCCAATAAGCATAGCTACTTTAGGCTTTTTTAAAACTCTAAAATTATTGCTTCCTAAATCAATTCCTTTAATACTATATCCGCTATTCGAACCAAATACAGGAATCTTAAATTTTTCTTGCGCTTCTAAAATAATTTTATAAACCTCCTCTGTTGTTTTTTCTTGTTTACTAACAGGAATTAATAAACTTCCGTAATTAAAATTAATTTCTCCGTTAGTCGTATTAATCGTAAACGGTTTAAAAGCCGACGCAACTTTTAATCCTTTAGATTGCATATAATACAAAGCTGCAGGTGAATTATAATCATCCCAATTTACAATGTACGCGTAGGTCGATTTTTCAATTTTTATATTTTTAACAATTCCCTCTAGACTAGTAACTTCGGATCCTAATTTAACAGACTTTACACCTTTGTATTTAATGTTGTAAAAGTTTGCGATACTCCAAGCAGATGCATCATAAAAAACACTGTCTCTAAATTGGCTATAAGTCTCAAACATGGTTTGCACCATTCTATGTTGAGGCTGTTTTAAAGGAACTGTATAGGTATCCCCATCTTTATATACTTTAATTTTGTGTGTTAATAATTGTTCTATAAATGCTTTCTTTCTATTCTGATCGTATTTTTCTTTAAACTCATACCCCAAAAATCCTGATTTTGCCTTTTTAGTTAGTGATGCTTTAAAAAATTCTTGCTGATATTTTCTCAAATACTCCTTATTCTCAACGGCTGCCTTAATCGTTGCAAACGTAGAAATATATTGATTTCTAATGGTAAAAGGAAACGTGATTTTTCCGTAATCTGTATCTTGAACATGGCCGCGAGAGCTAGCTTGTTCAAAAAGCAATGCCAAACCACCTTGCAAATCAGGATACGAAGAACCATAACCCGGATATGTTCCATCAAACGATTCTTTTGTAAAGTATAAAGAACCAACTTTATCCAAAGCGTTTGCAAAATAAGGTGCAAATAAATTATTCAAATCTTCATAATTTTCTTTTGGCATTATAGGATCTAAAGAACCGATTGGTTTCATTGGTTCAAAAAAGTGTTGACTATTTGTACCCATTTCATGAAAATCTGTAACTACATTAGGATACCATGTATGCATCCATTTTAACTTTCCTTGACTTTCTGGGTGCACTGCCAATAACCAATCTCTATTTAAATCGAACCAATAATGATTTGTTCTACCTCCTGGCCAAGCCTCCGTATGTTCGGCATCTATATTATCGGACACCAACGTTTTTGCCTGATATTGATTAACCCATTGTGTATGTCGGTCTCTTCCATCAGGATTAATTGTAGGGTCTATAAATATGACAGATTTATCTAAATAATTTTTAACTTCTTCACTATTGGATGCAACTAAAGTATACGCGGTTAACAAAGCTGCCTCAGAACTAGAAGGTTCGTTTCCATGTACATTGTATCCTAACTGAATAATTACAGGGACTTCATCATAATTTTTAGCACTTTCTGTTGGATTTATAAACAGCAAATGATCTAATTTTATATTTTCTAAATTCTTTAAATTCTTAGGCGATGTTACTGTAAACATGACCAATTTACGTTTCTCATGTGTTTTACCATAAATTTGGATGCTTGCTCTATCAGAAATTTCTGCCAATTTGGTTAAATAAG
>Ga0105050_10001493_pt1 | contig 35112 bp, 37 predicted proteins | sample FRY01_FD_78088 | JGI IMG/M metagenome (GOLD analysis project Ga0105050, IMG submission 78088) | Freshwater microbial communities from Lake Fryxell liftoff mats and glacier meltwater in Antarctica - FRY-01 | ecosystem: Environmental > Aquatic > Freshwater > Ice > Glacier meltwater ...
TCAGGAGAGCACGACCGTATTCATCCGCCGATTCTTCTACGGTGTGGCACGCATCGTTGGACCGCACCCGATGAATATTTGACTCAATAAAATACTTTCCAAGGGAAACCTTAATGCCGCGATCATTGCGATCCGGGGATTCCGACGCAACGATCCTCTCATCTCCCCACCAAAAATGGGTGCGAGACCAAACGGGTTCAGGCAGGCTTTTGGCCACGTCGGCGAGTCGGCCCGTGATCAACCAGCCGGTGTGGCCACCGGTGAGAACGACATGGTGTAACGAATGTGAATCTGCGCCAATAAGTTTTGCGCTCAGGGTGATGATTGCCTGTTCCACCAGATCATCACAATAAACAAGGTGTGGGATCACCCAGTTTCTCCGGCGTACGCACGGATTACCCAACCGTAAACGTCATCGGGATCAAGCCGCCGAAGGTCCTCGCTGAGCAAGGTGGTGAGATCTCGTCGGGGTAGTGAAATGAGGGCGTCCGGCACCCCGCTGCGAGATAGGGTCGCGGTGATTCCATCAGGGCGACTGATCGTGATCTCCCCGGTGTCGGTAACAATTTTTACCGACTCGATCCCAACCGTCGAAGTCCATTCCACATCGACCGGAGCGTTAAAGCTGCCTTGAAGCCACGTTGCGAGCAACGCGGCGCTGGGATTGTTTTCCTCCGCCGTAATGGTCCCACCCGTCACCGAGCCCATGGCTTGGTCAAAGGCCGTCGCCAAGATGGACCGCCACGGGGTGAGCCGGGACCAAGCCAGATCGGTGTCACCGGGCTGATATCCACGACCGCGCTCGCGAAGACCTTCGAGGGGGTCCGCGCAGGTGGCGCAATCAGTGATCCGGCGCTGCGCATGGCGTCCTATGGTGTCCTCCAAAGGAATCGGTGGAGCATCACTGGGCCAAAATGCCACCACCGGAGTGTCCGGGAGCAGAAGTGGGATAACAACCGAGCTGGCGTGCTTGGCGAGTTCCCCACGCAGCCGCAGCACCGCGACTTCACCCGGCCCGTCGTCACCTCCCACAGCAATCTCCGCATCGAGGGAGTTGGGCCCCCGGCCCGGTCGGGGAATAACGCTCACTATCCGCATGGGGTGCTGACGGGCTGCGAAAACAGCGCCTGACGTTGCATCAGCCTGATATTCCTCATTGGTGATAATGATCATGGTGAGCACCATGCCCGTTGTCGGGGATCCTTGCCGGTGGCGTTCGGCGGAGATTGCTGCCGCGACGGCGCCACCACTGGTGTCCTCGAGTCGGATCATGGTCGCCTCCACGTACGTCCATCGCGCGCGATCATGTCATAGGATGAAGCAGGCCCCCAGCCACCGGATGCGTACTGCTCTGGTGCTCCCTGTGTCTGCCAATAGGTGACAATCGGGTCCAGGATCTTCCAGGCGAGTTCAACCTCTTCATGCCGCGGAAATAGCGGAGGATCACCCAGTAAGACATCCAGGATTAACCGTTCATAGGCCTCGGGGCTGGTGTCAACGAATGAGTCGCCGTATTGAAAGTCCATCGTGACATCGCGGACTTGAATCGAACTCGTATCGGGCACTTTTGATCCGAAACGAACCGTGACACCTTCATCCGGTTGAATCCGAAAGACCAAAGCATTGTTACTTAATTCTTCGACGGATGAGGAAGCAAACGGCAAATGTGGTGCCCGTTTAAAAATAATCGCGACTTCGGTAACCCGGCGCCCAAGCCGCTTACCCGTCCGGAGATAAAACGGTACGCCAGCCCAACGGCGATTTTCAATAGTGAGTCGCATGGCGGCGAAGGTATCGGTGGTGGAGTCTGCTGGGATACCCGCTTCTTCTAAGAAACCGATAACCGGAATGCCGCCCTGCCAGCCGGCTTCATATTGGCCGCGAGATGTATGTGCCCCAATATCTTCGGGAATTGTTACCGCGCGCAGGGCTTTTTCCTTTTCGGCTCGCACGTCATCCGCGCGAAATGAGAGTGGTTCCTCCATGGCGGTAAGTGCCAAGAGTTGCAGAAGGTGATTTTGAATCACGTCTCGGGCGGCCCCGATACCGTCGTAGTATCCGGCGCGCCCACCGATACCGATGTCTTCGGCCATCGTGATTTGTACATTGTCAACGTAGTTGTTATTCCACAGCGGTTCGAACATCGCGTTAGCGAATCGCACTGCCAAAATGTTTTGAACGGTTTCTTTCCCCAAGTAATGGTCAATCCGAAAAACGCTGCCGGAGGGGAAGACAGCGTCGACGAGTTTATTGAGTTCCTGTGCGCTCTCTAAATTGTGACCGAATGGTTTTTCGATGACGACCCGGCGCCACGACGTAGGGGTAGGGCTTTGTGCGAGCCCCGAAATTTCAAGGTTTCTCAGAACTGCCGGGAAAAGCCCTGGCGGGATCGACAGGTAAAAGGCGTGATTCCCTTGGGTGCCGATGCTCTGGTCTAACTCGGTGACAACGTCAGCAATTCGCTGGTAGGCCGAAAGGTCGGTGACGTCACCGTCAACGAAACGGATTCCGGCTGCTAGTTGCTTCCATGTTTCTTCACGAAAAGGGGTCCTGGCGTGTTCTTTAACGGCGTCATGGACCACCCGGGCAAAATCCTGGTCTGCCCAGTCGCGCCGGGCAAATCCGACGAGTGCGAAACCAGGTGGTAGAAGTCCGCGGTTCGCCAGATCGTAAATAGCCGGCATAACTTTCTTGCAACTCAGGTCACCCGTTACACCGAAAAGGATCAGTGAACAAGGACCGGCGATGCGGGGGAGCCGTTGGTCTTCGGGATCGCGCAGAGGATTGAGGTATTCGATATCAGGCACGATCAAGTGCCTTTGCAACCGTCTCAAGCAGCGCGACCCAGGCCTGCTCAAACTTTGCCACACCTTCGATTTCAAGTGTGTCGCACACCGCGCCCGCGTCAATCCCCACGACAGCAAGTTCGCTCCAGATCGTGGCCGAGGCGGCGCCGGTCCCCGAGACCGTGTCTCCCATAAAGACTCCGTGATCTGCTACCGCCACGAGTGTTTTCTCCGGCATGGTATTGACGCACCCCGGAGCAACTAAATCAATAACGTAACGCGTGTCCGAGTAAGCGGGATCTTTTACTCCGGTTGACGCCCATAATGGACGCTGAGGATTTGCGTTTTTCAATACTTTCCACCGATCACTTGCGAGAACCTCAACGTAGGCCTGCCAGGCAACGCGAGCATTGGCGATTGCGGCCTGACCCATTAAGGCGGTGGCTTGGTCGCTTCCCTGTGCGGTCAGGAGTGAATCAACAGCGGAATCAACCCGGCTCACAAAGAAGGAGGCGACGGATTGAATCGTAGAAACGTCGTGCCCGCGAGAGACGGCTAATTCAAGGCCGGACAGGTACGCATCCATGACCTGTGTGTATCGCTTAACCGAAAAAATTAGGGTCACGTTCACACTGATGCCACGACCAATGACTTCAGTGATGGCGGGCAGACCTTCGAGGGTTGCCGGGATTTTGATAAGAAGATTCTTCCGATCAACGAGATCCCACAATTCTTGGGCCTCGTTGATGCTCGCCTGGGTGTTGCGGGCAAGCCGTGGATCAACTTCGATCGACACGCGGCCGTCGGTGCCACCGGACTCTGCAAAAACATCGGAAAAAATATCGCAGGCGTCGCGAACATCATCCGAGGTCATGACGCGAACGGCTTGTTCGGCGCTGGTTCCGCTGCGGGCAAGTGTCGCTATCTGGGCGGCGTAAGCGTCTGCGCTTCCGGCAATTGCACCCTCAAAGATTGACGGATTTGTCGTGACGCCCCGGACACTCATAGTGTCAATCAGTTCTTTGAGGTTTCCACTGGTTATCCGGGTGCGGGTGAGGTCGTCCAGCCAGATGCTGACACCGGCCTCGGTCAAGTTTTCCAGAATTACGTTCAAGATCGCTCCTAATTGTCTGGTATGTATTGTTTATTGAGGGAACTCATGGCCGCCTTAACAACGGCTGCGGGGGTTATCCCAAAATTCTCGAAAAGTACGCTGGAGCTGGCACTTGCCCCAAAATGATCGAGTCCGACTACCTCACCTTTCAAACCGACAAATCGGTACCAGCCGAATGTTGCTCCAGCTTCTACCGCGACTCGGGCCGTGATCCTTGGCGGAAGAACATTATCGCGATAATCCTGTGGTTGCTGATCAAACCACTCAACGCACGGCATTGAAATGAGTTGGACCGATACGCCCTGCGAGTTAAGGGTCGCTTTAGCCGCGAGCGCAACGCTGACTTCTGAACCGGTTCCAATTAAAATCACGGCCGGATCGGGGTCACCCGCAAGGATGTATCCGCCTTTGGCAACCCCGGTTGCAATCTGCGCATCCTCATTGTCCAGGTGTGGAAGGTCTTGTCGTGAAAGGATCAAACCAACAGGTGTTCGGCGCTTGATGGTCTCCACCCAGGCTGCCGCCGTTTCCTTTGCATCTGCTGGCCGCACGACACTGAGTCCGGGAATTGCACGAAGTGACCACAGGTGCTCAACGGGTTGATGTGTTGGCCCATCCTCGCCCAGACCGATGGAGTCATGGGTCCAGATATAGGTGACATCGGTTTGCATCAAGGCGGCGAGTCGAACGGCGCCACGCATGTAGTCGCTAAACACCAGGAACGTTCCACCGAATGGTCGGGTCAGTCCATCGACCGCGATTCCATTGAGCACCCCACCCATGGCATGTTCCCGAATGCCGAAGTGAATATTGCGCCCGAACGGGGAACTCCCCTCCCCGGTATCCGGGAGAAAACTTGGTGAACCATCAATCCAGGTGTTGTTTGATTCTGCCAAGTCGGCCGATCCACCCCACAGTTCCGGGAGTTTTGCAGCGAGCGCGTTAAGCACGTGACCTGAAGCCTTACGGGTTGAGGTTGCACCACCGGTGGAATAGGTCGGCAGTTCCGAATCGAAATCTACCGGTAGTTCGTGCGCAATGAGTCGTTCAAGTAGCGCTGCAGTCTCGGCGTGCTCGCTGCGCCAGGTGGTGAAGTCCGCGTCCCAGACCTCTCTGGTCGTTGCGGTGCGCACACGCAGTGCTGCTCGGATTCGATCCACGAGAGCGGGATCAAATGCGAAGCTCGACAAAGGATCCAGCCCAAGTTCAACCTTAATCGCTGCGACTTCTTCGGCGCCCAACGCTGATCCGTGCGCCTTCGCGGTGCCGCGTGCATTCGGAGCGGGCCAAGCAATTGTGGTGCGCATCCGGATAAAACTAGGTGTCTGCGTGTTATTCCCAGCGGCAACCATGGCGGCATGCAGGGCCGGGATATCAACATCACCATTGGCCAGCATGTCAACTTCGTGGACATCCCAGCCATAAGCACGGTAGCGCTGTGCCACATTTTCGGTGAAGGAAACCTGTGTGTTTCCTTCGATGGAAATTCGATTGTCGTCCCAGATCACATTGAGGTGACCCAACTTTTGGGTCCCGGCGAGTGAGCACGCTTCACCAGAGACCCCTTCTTGTAGGTCCCCATCGGAGGCGATGACCCACACGCGGTGGGCAAATGGCACACCGGGGAAAAGTCCGGCTTCGTAGCGCTCTGACATTGCCATTCCCACGGCGTTAGCAACACCCTGACCCAATGGCCCGGTGGTGGTTTCAACACCCACCGTGTGACCAAACTCGGGGTGACCGGGAGTCAGACTCCCACTGGTTCGAAACGACTTCAGATCATCCATGGTGAGTCCGTAGTCACACAAAAATAATTGCGAATACAAGGTTAGGCTAGAGTGGCCGGCTGATAGCACGAAGCGATCACGGCCAAGCCACGCAGGATCACTCGGGTCGTGAGTCATGATCTTGTTAAACAGAAGATAGGCGGCCGGCGCGAGGCTCATGGCGGTCCCCGGGTGTCCATTTCCCACCTTTTGGACCGCATCGGCTGCGAGTGCCCGCAAATAGTCAATCGCTTTTTGGTCATCTGCATCCCACTGCAGTACTGGATCCAAATTGATCGGGATTTGTCGGGTCGCTGTCATGAGCAAAGTCTATTGGTGAAGGCATCAAAGTTTCGAAGGCGATGAATTCGCCAACCGCCCACGCCGGGCCGCCAAAGGATCTATTGAGTATGTTTAAGGGGTGAGGTCTACAGCGTGAGTGATTTGCGAATGCGCGAGCGCTTTGCTCCCTATTTCTGGGTAACCAAACCCAGAATTGTTGAGTTACTTTTGGCCACGGCCGTCCCCACCTTGTTCCTCGCAGCCGATGGTCTGCCCTCCCTGTTGGCGACCATTGCGGTTGTGGTTGGCGGGTCAGCCGCCGCGGCGAGTGCCAATACCTACAACAGCGTCTATGACGCAGACATTGACGCGATCATGCACCGAACCGGAACCCGCCCGATAGCCGCGGGCGTTATCAGTGTGCGTGCTGGCCTGATACAAGCGACAATTTTGGGCGTTATCAGCGTGCTGACACTGGGGTTGCTCACAAATTGGCTGGCGGCGTTTCTCGGGTTTCTCGCAATCGTGCTCTACGCCCTCGGCTACACAATTCTGTTGAAACGCTCCACGCCGCAAAATATTGTGTGGGGTGGAGCAGCCGGTTGTATGCCGGTGCTGATCGCGTGGGCAGCGGTAACGGGTTCATTAAGTTGGACACCAGCGCTTCTGTTCCTCATTGTTTTCTTATGGACCCCGGCCCATTACTGGCCGCTTGCCATCAAATATCGGGATGACTACGCATCGGTGGGGGTTCCGATGCTTCCCGTCGTCGCACCCGAACGGGTGGTGACGCGCAATATCGCGCTCTATTCCGTGGCCATGACACTCGCTTCTCTCGCGCTCATTCCCGTTGCATCCATGGGATGGGTGTACTCCATTGGCGCGGTGGTTTTGGGGGTTTGGTTTGTGGTAATTTCACTCGGGCTGGTGAAACGTACCCATCGTGGTAAGGCGAACTATCAAGAATTACAGAAACCCGCCATGAAGGTTTTTCACGGCTCAATTACTTATCTAGCGCTACTTTTCTTATTGATCGGCATTACGCCGTTCGTTCCTTAAACGAATCCGGCTACGCCACTTCAGGCTCACCGCGGGTGCGCATGGAGAACGGAATAAACAGCACCGCAATCCAAGTCAGAACCGCGCCCAGTACGTGAATCGCTACCAACGTAACGGGCAAGCCGGTGAAATATTGAAGGTAACCGAGTGTGCCTTGGGCAAGTGTGAGTGAAATCAGAAGTACTGTTCGTCTGCGCATTGATTTCGTGCTCTTAAATAACCGCAGCGCGACGATCAGGCCAATGAGTAATCCAATGAAGAGAAATACCGAATCTGCGTGCATCCACGCAACCGTTTGCGGGTCGAAGGAGAAACGGGCTTCGCTCTCTGCATCCCCGCTATGCGGTCCACTGCCCGTTGTAATAACCCCGAGCACGACAACTACCGCTGCGACACTAACGAGAAGCCACGTGAGGAACCGGGCGGGCTTGGGGGCGAGGTAGACAATTGGTTGATCACCGAGGTCCCCCGAACGCGCCACGAGGGCCACAGCAGCGGTAACGAGTGCGATCGAGACGAGGAAGTGGGCAGACACGATGGTCGGATGAAGCCCGGTAAGTACGGTGATTCCGCCCAGAACTGCTTGGGCTGCTGTTCCAACGAAAGGAATAATTGCCAAAATTATGAGGGCGCGTCGCTGGGGGATACCCGCGCGCCGACGTGAACGAGCGTTGACCACGATGGCGACGAGAACTGCGATCGCGATGATGACCAGAACGAAGGTGAGCAATCGGTTTCCGAATTCAATATATTTGTGAATGCCCTCTTCTTGCCGAACGGTGGGTGTATAGGAACCTTCAACACACTGTGGCCAGGTTGGGCATCCAAGGCCCGAACCGGTCAGTCGCACAACCGCCCCGGTCACGATGATTCCGGACTGGGCAACCAGATTCGCGATAAAAATTGCTCGCATCCAGCGGGGGATACGCGACTGGTTTACGGGGTTCATGGGCTTACCTTAAGTTGATTAGCGCCACTTGAAAAATCGAGAAGCCAGCGCGTGACCGACAATTCCCCATGCCGCAAGAACCAGCATGGCCTTAATCACATGTGGGTAGCCAATATCGGGTACCGACACTGAAAAATCGATCACCGTTTTCAGGGCTAACGGCGGGAAAAACTCGAGGAGTGCCGTGACACCCGTTCCAAAGGTGAAAATGACACCGCCGAACATCAGCACGAAAACGAAGATCGCGTTCGCGATTGCCAAGACTGCTTCCGCCCGCAGGGTGCCAGCGATCAGATAGCCGAACCCACTGATACTGAAAACTCCAAGCGCAATCCAGATCGGGACGAACAGGGACCCTAAAGTGGGAGACCACCCGAGGACCAGAGCTGCAACCAGTGTGAATAGTCCGGCAAATATTGCCAGTAAAAAGCTGCCGAAGCTTTTTGCTAAGACAACCTCCAGTCGGGTGAGTGAAGTCGTTCCCAAAAAAACGAGAGTCTCGCTGCGGCGTTCAAATGCGGTAGCAATGGCCAACGAGGTGAACCCTGCAGCGACAGTTGATACCGTGAGAACGGTCGCAAAGGCCGTCGCGATCGGCGTGCTTTCCCCTCCAATGATTGCTGTCTTGGTTAAAACGATAAGAATCACGATAGGAATAATGATCAAGAGCAATAACTGTTCAGAGTTGCGAGCATTGAGCAGGAATTCCCATTTCGTTTGAATGAAAAGGCGGCGCAGTTTTATCATTGGGCGCCGCCTTCAAACAGTAGATTTTCAATGTCTGCGAGAACACCGCCGCGCTCGCGCACGTTGATCTGTGAAACTTCGGCGCCGATTTGCGCACAAAAGTTCATCACTGTCGTAATGAAGGCTGCATCGATAGGCGACTCGCTGGTGATGGAATAGCTGCCATTGATCTTCTCGGAGATAACAACGTCCTCGGCTAAAGCTTTACGCAAACCGCTCAGTTCAATATTTGATCGACTCACAAACGTCAAGTAAAACGCCGTCGTTGCTGAACTCACTTGTGAGTCGTACGCCACACAACCAGATGTGAGCGCGATTACCCGGGAATTTATCTGCTCTAAATCTTCCAGAATGTGGGTTGAGACCAGCACCGTGCTTTTTTCTGGGACAACTTGTGCCAGAACGTTGTAGAGGTCGCGTCGGCCTTGTGGGTCTAGGCCGGCTGTTGGTTCATCGAGAATGAGAATAGGGGCACCGGCGACGAGCGCCGCAGCACATTTGAGCCTTTGCAATTCACCGCCGGAGAGGTTTTTTATGGCAGTGTTCGTGGTGAGGGAGAACGCCTCGATCAGAAACTCAACCGTTGGGTAACCAGATCGGCGTTGAACGCACCCGTAAAGCTGATTGAGGTATTTCAATAAAGCCTGAGGCTTTGCCCCCGGATAGGGGCGGCCGTCCTGAAGGGCAACCCCCACCTGATGGACACCGCGTGAGCGCCACATCCCCGGGGTTTCACCAAAAATCTCTATCTGGCCACTGGTCGGAGTGCGTAGACCGGCAATGGCCTCTAGTAATGTTGATTTTCCCGCGCCATTATTGCCCACGATGGCCGTGGTACCCGGGCCAAAGTTGAGATCTATCCCCGAAATCCCTGCGCCGCTGGGGTAGGTGACGCTGAGGTTTTCGCACGAGATCGCCCACATCTGATCCGCGGCGGGATCGGGGTTGACCGGCACGAACGCAGTCTAGGGTTTGCCTTGTGGAACCCCTGCGGTTGCGTGGATTGGTAATTAGGCAACAATAGTGTTGTGAAATTCCCCGGGAGAGCAGCTGAGCGCGTGGCCCGGGTTCTCCTTGAGGTCGGCGCCGCTACCGCCGTTGATCTCTCCCACACTTTAGGTACATCTGTCCAGGCCACCCGAAGGTCACTCGGATCTTTGCTTGCTACAGACCTTATTGAATCCCATGAACGGGCACCCTTTGGTCCAACTCCCACTCGCAGACGTGGGCGACCCAGCGTCACCTATTCGCTGACCCGACTCGGTCGCAGCGCGTGTGACCAAAGCAACGACGATCTAGCACTGGAGACCTTACGTTTCATTGATCGAACATTCGGCCGTACAGCGGTTCGTGCTTTTGCAGCAGAACGCGCCGCCCGAATGACCGCCGGTGGAAGTATCCTTTCCATCATCGACGTTCTCAACGACGAGGGCTACGCCGCAACTCTTGAGCCGGCATCGAAGAATTCACATTCAAGTCAACTGTGTCAGCATCACTGCCCGGTCGTGGCGGCCGCGAGTGAATTTCCGGAATTGTGCGAAGAAGAAACACATGCATTTGGTGCAGCCCTTGGTCAACACGTCACTCGCTTGGCCACCCTCGCGCACGGTGACCCTATTTGTACGACCTTGATCCCCAACAACATTTTCAGCCAGGTACAGCAAGAACAACATCAAGCTCGCAATCTGCGGGAAAGTAGAGAGGTATCAGCATGAGTACAACGATCCCCAACGCCAAGAGTGAGCAAGACGCCACGATTGAGGCACTTGGTAGCTACGAGTACGGCTGGAGCGACGCGAGCGATGCCGGCGCAAACGCCCGCCGCGGCATCAACGAAGAAGTTGTTCGTGATATCTCCGCGAAGAAAAATGAACCCCAATGGATGTTGGACCTGCGGCTCAAGGGACTCAAACTTTTCGAGAAGAAGCCAATGCCGCACTGGGGTTCAGACCTCACCGGTATTCACTTTGACACGATCAAATACTTTGTTCGCTCGACAGAGAAGCAAGCGACAGACTGGAACGATCTCCCCGACGACATTAAAAACACCTACGACCGGTTGGGAATTCCAGAAGCCGAGAAGCAACGCCTCGTTGGAGGTGTGGCTGCCCAATACGAGTCCGAGGTTGTCTACCACAAGATTCGTGAAGACCTCGAAGAACAAGGCGTACTTTTTCTGGACACCGATACGGCACTTCGCGAACACGAAGATGTTTTCAAGGAATACTTTGGCTCGGTTATCCCGGTGGGCGACAACAAATTCGCGGCACTGAACACGTCGGTGTGGTCGGGTGGTTCGTTCGTTTACGTACCTAAGGGCGTACACATTGACATTCCATTACAAGCGTATTTCCGGATTAATACCGAAAACATGGGCCAGTTCGAGCGGACCCTCATTATTGTGGATGAAGGCGCTTACGTTCACTACGTTGAAGGTTGCACGGCACCCATTTACTCCAGTGATTCATTGCACTCGGCGGTCGTGGAAATCATCGTGAAAAAGGGTGGACGCTGCCGTTATACGACCATTCAAAACTGGTCCACAAACGTGTACAACTTGGTGACAAAGCGGGCCATTGCCCACGAGGGCGCCACCATGGAGTGGGTTGATGGAAACCTTGGTAGCAAAGTCACCATGAAGTACCCATCCGTGATCATGACGGGTGAGCATGCCCGTGGTGAGACTCTTTCGATTGCATTTGCCGGACCCGGTCAGCATCAAGATGCCGGTGCCAAGATGGTGCATGCGGCTCCGCATACATCCTCTTCGATTATTAGTAAATCAGTTGCTCGCGGAGGCGGTCGGACAAGTTACCGGGGTCTGGTACAAATTATTGAAGGTGCCCACCACTCCAAAAGCACGGTTAAATGTGACGCATTGTTGGTGGACGACATCAGTCGCTCTGACACTTACCCCTATGTCGATGTCCGTGAAGACGACGTCCAAATGGGGCATGAAGCAACAGTGTCCAAGGTCAGTGAAGAGCAGTTGTTCTATCTCATGACACGGGGCCTGAGTGAAGATGAAGCGATGGCCATGATTGTCCGTGGCTTCATTGAGCCAATTGCTCGCGAGTTGCCCATGGAATATGCGATTGAACTCAACCGTTTGATCGAAATGCAGATGGAAGGGGCGGTTGGGTGAGAGCTCCCACCGTTGCACCTGCAAAAGACCTCGCTCCTCGAGTCGCCTCGCGTGACATCGACGATTTCGAACTGCCCAAAGGTCGGGAGGAAGAGTGGCGTTTTGCACCAATTAAAAAATTGGCTGAGTTTTTTCAGCCAGCGGCCTGGGGGAGCGTCGGGCTTGCGGGGGAGCACGATGCGACGGTCGAGTTTGTTGACATCAGCGACCCACGACTATCACGGACCTGGTTGCCCACCGACCGTCCAAGTGCGATTGCTCGAGAGAAAGCAACCCACGCGGTACTCGTCACCATTGCTAAGGAATCGATTCATTCCAGCCCGATCGTGGTGAATTTGAAAAATGCGGGGGAGAACAACTACCTTCATGTAGAGGTTCACGCAGGACCGTTCTCCAAATCACAAGTGGTTCTCATCCACGACACCTCAGGGGACGTCAGTGGTTCCATGCTGTCCATTCTGGGAGATCAAGCGGATCTCACCATGCTTTCGGTTACCGATGCGCAGACGGCCGTGATCCAACACCTGCATTGGTTCACCGAAGTCGGACGCGATGCAAACTTCATCGGACTATCCATCACTCTTGGCGGCGGTGTTATTCGGATGGTGCCAACGTTGACGTACCGGGCTCCCGGCGGTAAAGCGCAGATGCTGGGAGCTTTTCTCCTTAACGGTCACCAGTTTCAGGAGCACCGAATCTTGGTCGATCACACCCAACCACACTGCACCAGCAATGTGATTTATAAAGGAGCATTGAGCGGCGAGGGTGCGCACTCGGTCTGGATCGGCGATGTACTCGTGCGCCGCGAAGCCGTCGGAATTGAAACCTATGAACTCAATCGCAATCTTTTGCTCTCAGACGGCCCACGCGCTGACTCGGTCCCCAACCTTGAACTCGAAACAGGTGATGTTGTTGGGGCCGGCCATGCAAGTGCTACCGGTCGCTTCGATGACGAGCAACTGTTCTACATGCAGTCGCGTGGAATTCCCGAAGAAATAGCGCGCGTGCTCGTAGTTCGTGGTTTCTTTGTCGATGTTCTGAGCAAAATTGATGATCCAGATCTCAGCGCGTCGTTAATGCGAAGAATTGAAATGAAGTTAGGAATTGTTGATCATGAGTAATCAGGTACAAATCGGCGTCGTATCGGATGTGCCCGCAGGAACAGCACGCCAATTTGACGTCGAAGGTGTCCTGATCGTGGTGGTCAACACACCCGAGGGATTGTTTGCGATCGAGGATCGGTGTTCACACGCAGAAGTTGCCCTCTCCGAGGGAGACGTTGACGGGTGTCTCTTAGAGTGCTGGCTACATGGTTCCGCATTCGACGTGCGAACCGGCATTCCCACCTCACCCCCCGCGCTCACGCCGGTAAAGACGTATGCAATCTCGGCTGACACCACAGACCCGACTAATCCGATCTACCTCACGAAAGGCACGAGCCAATGAGCACGTTAACCATCACTGATTTACACGCCTGCGTCGTCACCGACGGTGTTCAAACGCCTATTCTGAGCGGGGTTTCCCTCGTGGTGGAGTCGGGCAAGACCAGTGCAATCATGGGTCCCAATGGATCGGGCAAGAGCACCTTGGCCTACGTCATCGCCGGTCATCCCAAGTACACGGTCACCTCCGGATCCATTGACCTTGACGGTCAAGACGTTCTTGCCATGACCGTCGATGAGCGAGCACGCGCGGGCTTATTCCTCGCAATGCAGTACCCCGTCGAAATCCCTGGCGTGTCCGTCTCGAATTTCCTGCGCACCTCCATTACGGCACTTAAGGGTGAAGCCCCTAAGTTGCGAACTTGGACGAAGGACATGAAGGAAGCAATGGCAGACCTGCAAATGGATCCCGCGTTCGCGGGCCGCAATGTCAATGAGGGATTCTCTGGCGGGGAAAAAAAACGTCACGAAATTCTGCAGTTGAGTCTGATGAAACCTAAAATTGCCATCCTGGACGAAACCGACTCAGGCCTTGACGTAGATGCGCTCAAAATTGTGAGTGAAGGAGTCAATCGCTTTAAAGAGTCAAGTGATGCGGGAGTACTCCTTATTACGCACTACACGCGAATTCTTCGATACATCAAGCCCGATGTTGTGCACGTTTTCGTCGACGGAAGAATCGTGGCAACGGGCGGGCCAGAGTTAGCCGATGTCCTCGAGGCCGATGGTTACGAGACCTATACCGCAGCGGCGCGTGCGTAATGTTTGACGTCGATAAATTGCGCGAAGATTTCCCGATTCTGTCTCGTTCGGTTCGAGGCGTCCCCTTGGTGTACCTCGATAGTGGAGCCACCTCGCAAAAACCGTTCCAGGTTCTCGATGCCGAACGGCACTTCTACGAGAATTCAAATGCGGCCGTTCACCGTGGAGCACATGCCTTAGCGGAAGAAGCAACCGATGCCTACGAAAGCGCACGGGAAACAATCGCTACCTTTGTTGGTGCCCAGGTTGAGGAAATCGTCTTTACCAAAAATGCCACCGAAGGGATAAACCTGGTGGCCTACGCTTTTTCAAATGCCACCGACAAAGCGCGTCAGGGCCTCGACGTTGACCAGCGGTTCGTTGTCGGTCCGGGCGATTCGATCGTCGTGACCGAAATGGAACACCACGCAAATCTGATCCCGTGGCAGGAACTGTGCGCCAAAACAGGCGCCACCTTGCGATGGTTCGGGATCACCGAGCAAGGTCGGCTCAATATCGAACCCGGTGTGATTGACCACACCACGAAGTTCGTTTCGATCGTGCACCAGTCAAATCTCCTAGGGACCATCAACCCGGTTCGAGAAATTATGGACATGGCTCATGCTGTTGGGGCACTCGGCATGGTGGATTTGTGTCAATCGGTGCCGCACATGCCGGTGGATGTACACGAACTCGGAGCCGATTTTGCTTCATGGAGTGGTCACAAGATGCTCGGTCCAACCGGCATCGGGATTCTGTGGGGAAAATCAGAACTGCTCAATGCCATGCCACCGTTTCTTTCCGGTGGATCCATGATCGAAATGGTTCACATGGAACAGAGCACGTACGCGCCCGCGCCGCAGCGGTTCGAAGCGGGTGTCCCTATGGTGGCGCAGGCGATCGGGCTCGCTCGCGCGTGCGATTACCTCACCGGGCTGGGAATGGAAAATGTCTTCGCGCATGAGCAAGAGTTGACCGCTTACACATTAGACGAGCTGGCAAAATTGGAAGGCGTGCGGGTCATTGGCCCCGTTGACACCCACGATCGTGGTTCGGCTGTTTCATTTGTCGTTGACGGAATTCACCCACATGACGTCGGGCACCTGATGGACGCCAAAGGGGTTGCTGTTCGGGTCGGGCATCATTGCTGCTGGCCAACCTGCCGACGCTTTGACGTTCCGGCGACGACACGCATCACAACGTATATTTACAACGATAAGAGCGATATTGATCAAGCGATCGCCGGTATTAAAAGCGCACAAGAATTCTTTGGAACGAGCGCAAAGGCAATCGCATGAGTCAGGATCTTTACCAGGAGATAATTCTGGACCATTACAAAAATCCTCGCGGCAAAAAAGTGGAAATTGCCTCACTCGCCCAAAGTTACCAAGTGAACCCAACCTGCGGCGATGAAGTCACCGTTGATGTCGGCAGGGGACCTGATGGCACGTTACTCGTCTCCTACGACGGTCAAGGGTGCTCAATCTCTCAGGCCAGCGCGAGTGTGATGAGCGAACTGATCACCGGGAAAACCCCCGACCAAGCGGCGCCGATTCAGGCGGCATTCCTTGAACTCATGAAGTCAAAGGGTCAACTTGAGCCCGACGAAGAAGTACTCGAAGACGCGATCGCCTTCGCTGGCGTCTCCAAGTATCCCGCTCGGATAAAATGTGCACTTATTTCCTGGATGGCTCTTTCCGATGCCCAGATAAAAGCCCAATTAACCCCGATAACAATGACACGAAGCGAGTAAATCATGCCGGTAACCGATGAAGATGTTATTGAAGCAATGAAAGACGTCATTGATCCTGAGCTGGGGATCAATGTCGTAGACCTTGGTTTGGTCTACGGAGTAACCGTGGATGAGCACAACACCGCAACCGTAGACATGACCCTGACCTCAGCGGCCTGTCCACTGACCGACGTCATCGAAGACCAAACAAGAAGCGCACTTGATTCAATTGTCGCGGACTTCAAAATCAACTGGGTATGGATGCCACCATGGGGACCGGACAAAATCACCGACGATGGTCGAGACATGTTGCGCTCTCTTGGGTTTAACGTCTGATCGCGCCAAACGCTGGGCACGGTAGACTGTCGCAGTCATGATTGCCGCCGCCGAAATTGAGTTGCGCGCGGGCTCTGAACTTCTACTCATGGCCCCAATGCTTCGGGTCGACAAAGGTGATCGGATCGGCCTAGTGGGTCGTAACGGCGCCGGCAAGACCACTCTGACGCGTGTTTTAGCGAGTGAAGCCGCACCGGCTAGCGGGAGTGTGAAAACAACCGGAACCGTGGGCTATTTGCCGCAGGATCCCCGAACCGCAGACCCTGATCAACTGGCACGTTCTCGGGTGCTCAGTGCCCGTGGCCTTGATGCTGTGTCAATTCGGATGACCAAAGCGACCGAGGCCTTGGCAGCGCCCGGGATTAGTGCAGAGGACTTCGACAAAGCTGGGGATCGGTACAACCGCGCACTCGGTGAGTTTGAGGGCCTTGGAGGTTACACGGCTGAGTCAGAGGCGGCCACAATTGCCGCGAGCATCGGCCTGGACGAGCGAATCCTGGGTCAACCGTTGGGAACCCTTTCCGGGGGTCAACGCAGAAGGGTTGAACTGACTCGGATTTTGTTTTCCGACGCTGATGTTTTGCTATTGGACGAGCCGACCAACCACCTTGATGCCGACTCGATTCGCTGGCTTCGTAAATATTTGGCAGCCTATGAAGGGGGTCTCATCATCATTAGCCATGACACTGAATTACTCGAGGATACCGTAAACAAGGTGTGGCATCTCGACGCTAACCGTCAGGAAATTGATCTGTATTCCATGGGCTGGAGTAAGTACCTACTCGCCCGGGAAACCGACGAAAAACGACGCAAGCGCGAGCGCAAAAATGCCGAGACGCAGGCCGACTCCCTGCGCAAGCAAGCAGAGAGGATGCGGGCAAAAGCGTCAAAGGCGAAGGCCGCCCAGACCATGTTTAAACGCGCCGATCGCATTATGGCCGAAACGGCGACCGTGCTGAAAAAAGATAATGTGGCAAAATTACGGTTCCCAACCCCTAAAGCGTGCGGCCGAGTTCCCCTAATGGCGGAGAACCTCTCGCGCAGTTACGGCAGTCTTGAAGTGTTCACCGACGTAAACCTCGCTATTGATCGCGGGAGCAAAGTAGTAATTCTAGGACTCAACGGCGCTGGTAAAACCACCATGTTGCGGATCCTGGCCGGCATCGATCCACCGGATACGGGTTCGCGGGAACTAGGACATGGCGCGGTAGTGGGCTATTACGCGCAGGAGCACGAAACGTTGGATCCAGCCGCAACGGTTTGGGAAACGATGGCCGCCGCGGGCTCACACCTCAACGACACCCAGCAGCGCACGGTGCTTGGGTCGTTTCTCTTTCAAGGGGATTCGGTCTACAAACCAACCGGGGTGCTTTCCGGCGGGGAGAAAACTCGACTGGCGCTGGCCTGTTTGGTGGTTTCAGGCTCCAACGTCCTACTGCTCGACGAACCGACAAACAACCTTGATCCGGCAAGCCGCGCTGAAGTACTCAATGCTCTTTCCTTATACGAAGGAGCCGTCGTATTGGTGACACATGATCCCGGCGCGGTCAGGGCATTAAACCCCGAACGGGTCTTGATCTTGCCCGACGGAGATGAAGACTTGTGGAGTGAGTCCTATATTGAGCTCATTGAGTTAGCGTAGCCTTCATGGAAATCCTGACCGCGCTCTCTGGCGACCTCTACACCATCACGCTGAACGACCCGGATAAGCGCAATGCGCAAACGCCTGCCACGTGGGATCGGCTCTATGACATCAGCCAAGACATACCAGCACATGCGCGCTTTATCGTTTTACGCGGGAATGGCGCGTCATTTTCGGCGGGGCTCGACCGCGCCATGTTCACCCCGGAAGGTATCGCTGACCAACCGTCTTTTATGGAGATGGCCACCCAAAGCGACACCGAACTTGACGACCTCATCGCCTATTACCAGCGATTCTTCCGCGTCCTTCGTGATTTGCCCCAGATCAGTATCGCCTTGGTGCAAGGTCACGCAATCGGGGCTGGATTTCAATTAGCCCTCGCGTGTGATTTTATTGTTGCTGAACCCACGGCGCAGTTTTCCCTAAAAGAAACCCAGTGGGGCCTCACACCAGATCTGGGTGGCACCGTCCGGTTCATGGAAGTTCTCGGTTACCGCAAGAGCCTGGAACTCATTGGAGGTGGCGGCACCATAAGTGCGGTTGAGGCATACCGGCTTGGGTTGGTTACAGCGGTAACCGAAGACCTCGATTCAGGTCTTGACGCATTGTGCGGTCCACTGCGAGCAGTCATGCCCGAAGCACTTATTGGTGCCAAGACAATGTTGGCCGGGATCGCTTATGGCGAAGAACCGTGGGTTGCCGAACGGCGTTCACAAACAAAGCGATTACGCCACTTGCACGCGCTTCGGTCACAGCAGTAATTATTAGTTCGGAGAAAAGACGTGTCAATGGAGAACGCATGGATGATGTATCGGTCAATGACTCGAGACTCATCAGTCAAAGACAAGAAGATCAGCCGCGCTACGGTGAAGCGTATTTTGGGTTACGCGAAGCCTTACAAGATCTTGATTACTTTTTTTCTGATCACACTCGTGATCGCCTCACTGTTGAGTGTGGCCCAACCGCTTCTTTTTCGACGAATAATTGATCAAGGAATCACGCCGGGCAATGCATCGTTGGTAACGTGGACAGCAGTGTTCATCGCACTTTTGGCAATCGCTGATGCTGGCCTCGGGGTGGTGAGCCGTTACTACTCGGCTCGTATCGGTGAAGGTCTCATCTTTGATTTGCGAAATCAGGTATATGACCACGTTCAATCCCAAAGCATCGCGTTCTTTACCCGCGCGCAAACAGGTGCGCTCATTTCACGGCTGAACAACGATGTCATCGGTGCTCAGCAAGCTTTTACATCAACGCTCGGTGGAGTGTTGGGAAACCTCATCTCCCTGGTCATTGTCTTGATCACCATGTTCATCCTTTCCTGGCAAATTACCCTGGCATCCCTGATTCTTGTTCCGTTGTTTCTGCTGCCAGCGCGTTACATGGGTCGTCGATTACAAGCGATGACCCGAGAGCAAATGAGCGTGAATGCCGCCATGAGCAACCAAATGACCGAGAGATTCAATGTTGCTGGAGCGCTCTTGGTAAAACTTTTTGGTCGCCCCGTTGAAGAAGCTCGGGTTTTTAGCGAGAGAGCAGAAATTGTCAGGGATAACGGAATCAAAATTGCGATGGCGAACCGCTGGTTTTTCACGGCGCTGACCCTGGTGGCAAGTTTGGCAACGGCCGTCACCTACGGGTTCGGTGGTAACCTGGTGGTGTCGGGAGCAATCTCATTGGGGACCCTACTCGCCTTGGTCGGCCTACTCGCACAACTCTACGGTCCGCTCACCGCCATTTCCAACGTGCGCGTTGACGTTATGACCGCACTTGTCTCATTCGACCGGGTCTTTGAAGTCCTTGATTTGCAGCCGCTCGTGGTTGAGTCACCGGAAGCAAAGAAGCTGCCAGAGGGCCCCCTCGCCATCGAATTCGATCACGTTGATTTCACCTACCCCAAAGCCAGTGAAGTGAGTCTGGCATCCCTTGAATCAATTGCCCGCACGGATTCGGCCGGGCCTGAGGAGCCCGTGTTGCATGACATCAGTTTTTACGTCAAGCCGGGAACCCTCACGGCACTTGTGGGTCCATCGGGAGCTGGAAAAACCACGATAACCGCGCTGCTCGCTCGGATGTATGACCCAGCCGGCGGCTCGGTGCGTATCGGTGGGGAGAACGTCCGGGACGTGAGTTTCGAATCCTTACGCGGAGCCCTCGGCGTGGTAACCCAAGACTCCCACATGTTCCATGACACGCTCCGGGCAAATTTGTTGTATGCGAAACCAGATGCCACGATGGATCAGATTCAGCAAGCCTGCGTTGACGCACAAATCTGGAGCATGATCGATGCGCTACCGGAAGGTTTAGACACGGTGGTAGGGGACCGGGGTTACCGGCTCTCCGGTGGTGAAAAGCAACGCATTGCATTAGCTCGATTGCTATTGAAGTCACCTCGCGTGGTGATCCTCGACGAAGCAACCGCGCACTTGGATAGTGAAAGTGAGCGTGCCGTTCATCAAGCACTCGACAACGCACTTAGCGGACGTACATCGGTGGTGATTGCGCACCGGCTTTCAACGATTCGCAATGCACATCAGATTCTGGTCGTTGTTGACGGTCAGATCGTGCAACGCGGTACCCATGAGGAGCTACTCACTCAAGGTGGCGTGTACGCGGGCCTGTATGAAACTCAATTTACTCGATAGGTGTTTGGGCTTCGCGTCGTAAGAAAATAAACCAACCAATAATCGCAACCAATGCGAACAAGATCCACTGCACGGCGTAAGAGATATTTTGTCCCTCATCCACTTCGGGTAATGGGAGAAGGATGAGTTCGCCGGCAGACGGCGTGGATGAAATGAGTTGAACCACCCGATTGTCAACGGATTGACCTGCACTCCCTGCATTAAGTTCCTCCGTTGACATTTTGGCGACAACGCCCAAGGGGAGACCGTAAACATCGGCTAATGGTTCTTCAAAGTTTCGAATCGCTCCACTGACCGTGACGGTGCTTTGGGTAGCAAATGCAATAGTGGGTGCCTCCGTTGCGATGGTCGATGCGCCCGCCCAACCCCGGATCACCCAGATTCGAGTCCCAGACTGGGTATCTAACGGAGTCATGACCCAATAGCCGTTACCGCCGTCAAGTGGACGCTGACGGACTAGTCGGGTCCCTTGATTGTCAAAAATTCCGGAGATCTGAACCCGAGTGAATTCCGCGAGGTTATTGACCGAATCCACTTCTTCAAGTACTTCCGCCTGGGAAATGGCGAGCCGTTCTACTCGGTGTTCATCGGCTCTGGCCCATTGCCAACGACTGAGTAATCCAAAACCGATAATTGAGACCACGACCAGGACCGTGAAACCAAACCAACGCCGGGTCTTCAGAAGGTCAAACACGCTTCACCTTAAACCACAATCAATGTTTCCTAGCGGGCAGTAACACCTAGCTACTGTTCAAGGGGCCGCGACATACGGCGCTGGTGTTCTTGGGCAGCGGCGGCGCTGGGTAGGGCAACGGGGGCGACCCCCATCGAACCTGGTTCGTCATTTTCTCGGCCGGCATTAGCAATGACGACCGCGATGTAGGGGAGAACAATTGCTCCAGCAATAAATATCCACTTAGGCCACCCGGGAACTACGATCGCCGCAAGAACACAAGCCGTTCGGATCCCCATCGAGATGAGATACCGCTTGGTGCGACCTGACTGTTCACTACTGAGAGCACGATTAGTGGCCGTGATGGTGTAAACCTCTGGCGCCATACCGGTAGCCTAATCCCAATGCTTGTCCAGCGCGCTCTGATTAGAGGAGATCCATGACCGACCGAAGTTACGCCATCGCCACCATCGTTGGCACCTCGCCCGAGTCACTTGACACCGCTATCCGCAATGCGGTAAAACGCGCCGGTGAACTTCATAAACACGTTGATTGGTTCGAGGTGGACCAGATTCGCGGTTATGTTCGCGAGAATGACGTTGACCATTTTCAGGTCACCGTTCGGGTTGGCTACCGGCTCGAGGATCAGTAGGTGGCGTTTGCACCAGGCTTGGCTTTCATTACCGGTGGGAATCGGGGGATCGGCGCGGCGACGGCGCAGGTACTGGCAGGGTCAGGGCACCCCGTCGTTATTGGTTCACGCAGCGGTGCAGCCAGCGTGATTCCTGGTGTGCATAGCGTTCGCATTGATGTTGCCGATCCAGAATCAATTGAGAAGGCAATCACCGAGGTCGAAGACAAGTTCGGTCCCATTGAAATTTTGGTCGCTAATGCGGGTGTGTCCAGAGATTCACTGCTCATGCGCATGAGCGATCATGACATTGAAGAAACAATTAATACGAACCTTATTGGGTCGATTCGTCTCGCCCGTAGGGTTCTGCGACCCATGATCAAAGCAAAGAGTGGCCGAATCATTTTCATGTCTTCCGTTGTCGGCCTCCTCGGTAGCGCGGGTCAGGTGAATTACGCCGCGTCGAAAGCAGGATTAATTGGTGCCGCCCGTTCACTAACTCGAGAAGTGGGTAGCCGGGGCATCACCATTAATGTGGTCGCGCCTGGCTTCATCGACACCGATATGACGGCGGCACTCGATGCGGGAACGAAAGCGTCAATCTTGGGATCAATCCCAGCCGGTCGCTATGGTGAACCAAGCGAGGTTGCACACGTTATTGAATTTCTCGTTTCACCCGGTGGCGCCTACATTTCCGGCGCCGTAATACCGGTTGATGGCGGGCTTGGCATGGGACACTAGGGAGAATGTAATGCTGCTTGACCAGAAGAATGTCTTGATCACGGGCGTGCTGACCGACCAATCAATTGCTTTCCACGTGGCCAGACTCGCCCAAGAACAAGGCGCCAATGTTGTCCTGACGTCGTTCGGACGCGCCATGTCTTTGACCAAGCGCAGTGCAGCTCGTTTACCCCGTGATGTTTCGATAGTTGAACTCGATGTCACCTCACAGGAGGACCTTGACTCATTATCCGAACGGGTTCGAGTTCACGTGCCGCACCTCGACGGTGTCCTGCACTCCATCGGATTCGCGCCGGAGAGTGCCCTTGGTGGAAATTTTCTCAAAACGCCCTGGGAAGACGTGGCAACGGCAATGCAGATATCGACCTTCTCTTTTAAATCCCTCGCCGTGGCGTGCCAGCCCTTGCTACGCCCGGGCTCTTCTATTGTCGGGCTGGATTTTGATGCAACCGTTGCTTGGCCAACGTACGACTGGATGGGTGTGGCCAAAGCGGCCCTTGAAAGTACATCCAGATACCTGGCGAGAGACTTAGGACCGCAGGGTATCCGCGTTAACCTTGTCGCTGCCGGTCCGATTCAAACTATGGCCGCCAAAAGTATTCCAGGTTTCGATGATTTCGAGACCATCTGGGCCGAGCGGGCACCGCTGGGTTGGGATGTCACAGATCCAACAGCAGCAGCTCGAGCATGTGTTGTGCTTTTATCGGATTGGTTACCAGCAACAAGTGGCGAAATGATTCATGTTGATGGTGGGATGCACTCCCAAGGCGCCTAGTCGCAATTTCCCCGATCAGATCTGACAATCTCATCCCGGGTGATTCCGAGCAGGTAGAGCACGGAGTCCAAGTACGGAACGTTGACGCTCGTGTCCGCAGTTTCCCGCAAGGCAAACTTGGCGTTAAAAGCCACACCAAGTCCAGCCTCAGAAATCATGTCAATATCATTGGCGCCGTCACCTATCGCAATTGTGCGACGATTCGGAATGTTAAATTCTTCGGAAAAATCAATGAGCGCCTGTCGTTTTCCCTCGCGGTCAACAATTGGACCCAGTAGTTTGCCCGTGATCACACCGTCAATGATTTCTAATGTGTTGGCGCGATATGCGCTGACCCCTAATTCTTTGGCGATTGGTTCGATCACATTGGTGAATCCGCCAGAAACCAAGACAATGCGGTAACCCAACCGATTCAACGTGCGACACAATGTTCGGGCACCTGGGGTAAGTGTGACCATTTCGCGGACGCGGTCGAGAAGTTCTGCTGGCGCACCTGCAAGTAAAGATACGCGTGCTCGAAGTGCCTCCGCGAAATCAAGCTCACCATTCATTGCCGCCACGGTAATGTCGCTTACTGCCTGGCCAACGCCCGCCAAAGTACCCAAAAGATCAACGACCTCCTCTTGGATCAACGTTGAATCGACATCCAAAACGACCAGGTATTGGCCACGCGCTTCAAGGTCAACATCCTGCACGGAAATATCCACCTGGCATCGTGCTGAGACTTCCGCCAATGGACGTCGTAAAACACTCGGAGCAACCCCGGAGCCTTCAAATCGAATTGCTGTCACCGGATAGTGGGCAATCCGATGAATGCGATCCAGATTTCCACCATGCTCAGCGATCGTCGCTGTCACGATATTGATGCACTCGGGGTATAACGGTGAACCCATCACAATTATTTGGAATTTTTCTGGCGAATGATCCACCTCCACCGTGACGGCCGGGCGGGTTGTGACTTCCAAGTTTCGGGCACTGGCAGCAATCCGGACATTATTTCGCACGGATTCAAGAATCGTTTGCGCGGCATCATCTTTAATACTCGGATCTATTTCAACGGCGATGGCAAGGGTGAGGTGCCCTCGTACGACAAGTTGTTCCATGTCAATCACCACAACGGGGGAGGGCGCTAAAGCCTTAAAGATCGCACTGGTTACGCCCGGTGCATCAATTCCGCTAATGGTAATGAGTAATGTCCGGTCAATCACCGGGTTAGCCTAAGTCTCTCGCCTACTCGAGAAAGCTATGGTCTCTACCTAAGATGGTCTGAGGGACGATAGCTCGAAAAAAGAGCGATAAAAAACACATCAAATGAGGGTCCTGCGAAAGGGTTGGCCGGTGCGAAGGTTTCGTGGATTCCTCGTGATCTGCTCACTGGCCCTGTTGTTGCTAGTGGCAGTCAGTGCAGTCGGCGTAGCGAGCGCCCTGTCCGTTGTCTTTGGCTCCGGTAAATCCATTACCGCTGAAGGTCCATCGATCAGCCTGGGTGATGCGCAATCGTGTTCGGTGGTCATGATTGATCTAGATCGAATCGATATCAGCGGCATTGATCAACTCGGTCTGCTTCCTAGGCCCACGAAAAAACTCGTTATGTCAACCGTGCCGGCGAGTAACCTCTTTGCGGGTCTGCTTCCCAGGGACGTTGTTGATTCCACAATCCTTGGATTTGATACGTGTCTTGCATCCCTCGAGTCCGGATCGTGGCTCCTCACCCACACCGCAGCGGGACAGCCATGGCTCGACGTTGGTGAAGTTACGGGATTTACAACGAGTTCTACAGGAAGCATGGTGACATTCGATATTGATAGTGCCACCGAGTCAGCCGTGTTCATTGGACTCAACGATCCGAAGACGAACGTTGCAATGATCACCCTTGATGCCGAGCTGGGTTACCCCAACGCGAATAGTTGGGCCCTGGGTGTGGGGATTGCTGCAGGCCTACTGCTCATGCTTTTCGTGGTACTTGTTGTGATTGTCATTGTGAGAAATACCCAAAGGTCATCATCATGACTCCATGGCGACCATGGACAATCCCAAACGCGGTGAGTGGACTGCGTCTTCTGGGCATCCCGCTGTTTTTTTATCTTCTGCTGGTGCAAGAAAACTACTTCTGGTCGCTGTGCGTCCTCGTGATTGCCGGAGCAACCGACTGGGTTGATGGCTACTTGGCCCGACGTCTTAACCAGGTCAGTCGACTCGGGATATTACTTGATCCCCTCGTTGATCGACTCTACATAGCGGCTACCCTGATCGGTTTAGCCTTAGCAAACCTGATCCCGTGGTGGTTGGTGATCATTATTGCCCTCAGGGATATCGCGCTGCTCGCCTTAATCCCTTTCCTGCGACGACTGAAGATCTCGGCTCTACCCGTGACCTATGTTGGAAAAGCCGCCACATTTGCTTTGCTCTGGGGTTTCCCTCTCATCCTGCTCGGCAGGGTTGATTCCATCACAGCATCGGTCATGGCAGCCGCCGGGTGGGCTTGCGCGCTGTGGGGGACGTACCTGTACTGGTGGGCTGGGGTGCGGTATTTTGCGCAGGCGCGAACATTGTTACGCGAACAGGACCACAACGGATAGGCTGCATTCATGATCCCAGAAGAACTGTCCTACACCTCAGACCACGAGTGGATCCGTCTCAATGAAGACGGTAATGCAGTTATCGGTATCACGTTTTACGCTCAAGATGCCCTCGGAGACATCGTGTACGTTTCCCTACCAGCCGTAGGCGCTGAATTGAAAGCCGGAACCTCATGCGGTGAGGTGGAATCAACCAAGAGCGTGAGCGATTTATTCTCCCCCATTGACGGCACCGTTATAGCGGTAAACCCCGAACTGGAATCAAATCCTGAACTGGTTAATTCATCACCATATTTCCACGGCTGGTTGGTTGAAGTCGAACCAGATGTTCCCCGACAAATTGACGATTTACTCAGCGCATCCGACTACAACGCGCTCATTAATCCAGCCTAGGATTTCATCATGACCTGCACCGTCTGCGAACAGAATGTGTCACCGACAGATCGGTTTTGCTCGGCCTGTGGCGCCCCGGTCGAGAATGAGTTGGGTGCGCTAGGAATCGAACATACGGGCGCAATCACGTCCATAATTCAAACCGGCACCGGCCCCGTCTCGGTGGGAACCGGAGTGCACCGCGATGTGCCCAACGGTGGCGCCATGCTGGTCGTACATCGCGGACCGGGTGAAGGAAGCGAATACTCCCTCCCCAAAAGCAGCGAGGTCATTGTCGTCGGTCGCGCAGAAGAGTCTGAAGTTTTTCTCGACGATGTAACAGTGAGTCGGCGCCACGCAGAGTTTCGATACGGGGGACAAGGCTGGAGCGTCCAAGATGTGGGAAGCCTCAACGGCACGTATGTGAATCGTGTTCGCGTTGATGATCAACAATTGCGCGGCGGAGATGAAGTACAGATCGGCAAATTCCGTTTCATCTTTCTGGTAGGCGTAGAAGGCCAATGACCTCACAGGCGGAAAACACACTCAGTATCGGTGAAGTGCTGAGCATGTTAAAAAAGGATTTCTCCGACGTCTCCATTAGCAAAATTCGCTTCCTTGAGACCGAGGGCCTAATCACCCCGTCTCGGACGGCATCTGGATATCGGCGCTTTGACACCCATGACGTTGCTCGATTGAGATCCATCTTGACGTTGCAGCGCGATCAGTATTTGCCCCTCAAAGTAATCAAGGATCAGCTTGAGACCGATGTGCAGGAGGCGGGGCTGTCCGCGCCCGTGTCAACCGGAATTGGGGTACGACCAGATGACTTTCGGCCAGGGACCGGCAAAATCCGGCTGACCCGGCTTGAGTTAGCCGAGGAAACAGCACTCCCGGAATCCCTGATTGTGGCTTTGGAGAAAGACGGATTGGTCTGGACGAGTGCGACGGGACACTATGACGAAGACGCCGTCCAAATTTGTGTGATCGCGGCCAAGCTGTCCGAGTTTGGGGTCGAGGCGCGACACTTACGTTCATTTCGGGTGGTGGCCAACCGAGAGTCAGGTTTGGTCGAGCAGATTGCTACCCCGTATTCACATTCGCGGGATCGCGATGCCAAAGCTCGAGCCCAACAAACAGTGCGTGAATTGGCTTCCCTGTTCGTGCAATTACATGCCGCGTTGCTGCGGGCTGAACTAATTAGGTCGGGAAGTGGCTGACATTCGGGTCAGGGTTTAACCTTGTGACCATGATCCCAGTGACTGTGTCCGGTGTTCGGATGGAAATGCCCTCGAACACCCCGATTGTGTTGCTCAGTGAAACGACTGGAAGTCGCTATTTGCCCATCTGGGTGGGAGCGGTCGAGGCGACCGCTATCGCGTACGCCCAGCAGGGGGTCACCCCACCCCGTCCCATGACGCACGACCTGATCGTCGACCTGATCAAAGAACTTGGCGCACAGCTCACGGGTGTGCGCATTACCGCGCTCACCGATGGCGTGTTCTTCGCCTTCCTCGATTTGGTTGAACAGGGCGGTCAGATTCATGAACTCAGCGCCCGTCCATCGGATGCCATCGCGCTTGCCCTACGGGTCGGTGTACCCATCACGGTTGCACCGGATGTGCTCGACACCGCTGGCGTTGAAATACCAGAAGAAACCGAGGGGGAGCCCGAAGACCAGGTGGAAGCATTCCGCGAGTTCCTCGAGGGTGTCTCACCCGAGGATTTCGAGGTTCCCGAATAACTGGCTCGACATCACCTTCAGGTTGAGACTTCTCCTGCGAACGCTGTGGCGTGTCGGATAGCATGACGGATCGGGCTTGCGTACGTTCGAGTCCTATGCGTAGGAGGAAGCAGTAATGAGCGAGAACATTGGTGCCTGTGAGAGCTACCCGATTCAACCATCGTTGTTTGAAGAGTTCGATGCCCCGGTAGTTCCCTCACAATTGGGGTACCGAGGTCCAACGGCGTGTGCTGCCGCCGGTATCACCTACCGCCAGCTCGACTACTGGGCTAGGACCGGACTCGTTGTTCCCACCGTCAAGGGCGCTCATGGTTCAGGTAGCCATCGTCTCTATGGCTTCCGCGATATTTTGATCCTGCGAATTGTTAAACGACTCATTGATACCGGGGTATCACTGCACAATATCCGGCTGGCAGCAGAGCACCTTCGCACCCGCGACGCCAGCGTTTTATCAAGCTTGACCATTATGAGTGACGGGGCAAGCATCTATGAGTGCAACAGCGCAGAAGACGTTGTGGACCTGGTTCGGGGCGGCCAAGGTGTCTTTGGAATTGCAATCGGCAGTGTGTGGAAAGAAGTTGAAGGCAACTTGGCCGCACTCCCCGGTGAAACCCCTGAAACCGGCGCCTTCGCCACTCAAGGTCACGATGATCTCTCGGAGCGTCGCGCAGCCCGCGTGGCAGGGTAGTTATAGGCTGACGGCTAGCTGCTCGATTTCTAGCGGGAGAGAGCGCGTAAACCGAAGACAGAAACGTTGTGCGCGCCGCCGAAGGAGCAAGGCCCCACCAAACTCTCAGGCAGATGAACCGCTGGGAAAAGGCTAATCTGGAAAGCAATTCTAGGATTGCACCGAAGGGGAAAACCACGAAAAGTGGTGAAGCTCTCAGGTAGGATTCGTCCTGAAAACAGATGGGGTGCGTCCGCGTACGCCCGTCGACCTTTGGAGCCCCACATGAGTCAAGCCCGTTTTGTTGATCGGCATATTGGTCCGCGCCAACGCGACATTGCCCACATGCTGTCGGTAGTGGGATACGCCACCATTGAGGACTTCACCCAGGCTGTTGTGCCCGAAGTCATTCGTTGGAATAAGGGACTTGATCTACCGCCGGCCCTCTCCGAAGAAGAGGTCATAGCGCTAGCGAAATCCATCGCCGGTAAAAACACGGTACACACCAGTCTGATCGGTATGGGCTACTACAACACCTACACTCCCGCTGTTATCAAGCGCAATATCCTGGAGAATCCGGCCTGGTACACCGCTTACACCCCTTATCAACCGGAAATTTCCCAAGGTCGGTTGGAAGCACTCATCAATTTTCAAACTATGATCGAGGACTTAACCGGACTTCCGGTGGCCGGTGCGTCCCTGCTTGACGAACCCACCGCGGTGGCCGAAGCCATGACCCTGTCTTTGCGACATGGCAAGAAAGATTTCACGGCGATCCTGGTTGATTCTGATACCCACCCGCAGACAATCGCTGTACTTAACACCCGGGCCAAGCCGCTGGGAATCCAGGTTCGCATGTGGGATACCACCCAACCAATGCCCGAGGGTGAATACGCGGGGGTTGTCCTCAGTTACCCGGGATCATCGGGCAACATCAAAAATATTGCGCCCTTAATTGAAAATATTAAATCAAGTGGTGCGCTCGCAATCGTGACAACGGATCTTTTAGCCTTGACGTTGATTGAAGCACCCGGTTCGCTGGGCGCCGACATCGTCGTGGGATCAGCACAACGTTTCGGTGTCCCCATGGGATTTGGCGGACCACACGCTGGCTTCATGTCCGTGCGCTCAGGACTTGAACGCGCTCTGCCCGGTCGCCTCGTTGGTGTCAGCGTTGACGCCGACGGTGCACCCGCTTATCGTTTGGCGCTGCAAACCAGAGAGCAACACATCCGGCGGGAAAAAGCCACCAGCAATATTTGTACCGCGCAAGTACTCCTGGCCATTATTTCTGGGATGTACGCCGCCTACCACGGTCCACAAGGGCTCACGGCAATCGCGCAGCGGGTCAACAATCTCACCACGACATTGGCCGAGCATGTAGTCGCCAACGGCTGGGAACTTGAATCACGCACCTTCTTTGACACGATCACATGTTTGACCCCGCACGTTCAAAAGCACGCGCAGGCTCTGGAGAAGCTTGGCATCAATCTTCGTCGAACGAGTGATTCCCAGTTGGGTATCTCATTGGATGAAACATCAACCCTGGCGACCATTGAAACAATTGCCGCGGTTTTAACGCCAGGAAAATTGATCGAGGTGAGCACGTCAGGGACACAATCCATCCCGAGTGAATCGGTTCGGGTAACACGTTTTCTCGAGCATCCGGTTTTTAATACCTACATGTCAGAGACGTCAATGCTGAGATACCTGCGCAAACTCTCCGACAAAGATATTGCCCTAGACCGATCGATGATCCCATTAGGTAGTTGCACCATGAAACTCAACGCAACAACTGAGATGGAGCCGATTACCTGGGCGGAGTTTGCCAATATTCACCCATTCGCACCCCTTGATCAAGCCAGTGGCTATCTGGAAATGATCCGTGAACTCGAGGGATACCTGGTTGAAATAACCGGATACGACGCTGTCTCATTGCAACCAAACGCCGGTAGTCAAGGTGAATTCGCTGGCCTGCTCGCCATTAAGGCGTACCTAGAAAGCATCGGACAACCGACACGAGATATTTGTCTTATTCCCAGCAGCGCCCATGGCACCAACGCGGCAAGTGCCGTGATGGCTGGCATGCGCGTGGTCGTCGTTTCCTGTGACGAACAGGGAAACGTTGATATTGTCGATCTCAAAGCTAAACTCGCGCAACACGCGCACGAAGTCGCGGCCCTGATGATCACCTATCCGTCAACCCACGGTGTTTTTGAAACCGCCGTCGCCGACATTTGCGAACTGGTTCACGACGCCGGTGGTCAGGTGTACGTGGATGGCGCAAACCTCAACGCACTCGTGGGTGTGGCAAAGCCTGGCAAGTTTGGCGCTGATGTCTCCCATTTGAACCTGCACAAAACATTTTGTATTCCGCACGGTGGCGGCGGACCGGGGGTCGGTCCGGTGGGTGTGCGCTCACACCTTGCACCGTTTTTGCCGTCACACCCATTGCGACCCGAATGTGGTCCCAGCGCGATGGGTTTTGCCGACGGTGGAGTTGGCCCGGTCAGCGGCGCGCCCTGGGGGAGCGCCGGGATTCTGCCCATTCCTTGGGCCTACATCCGGCTGATGGGCGCTCAAGGCCTACTTGATGCAACTCAGGTCGCCATTCTCAACGCGAACTACATCGCTCACAAAATCAAGGATCATTTCCCGGTGCTCTACAGCGGTGCCAACGGACTCGTAGCCCACGAATGCATCCTCGACATTCGACCCATCACCGCTGAAACGGGGATCACCGTTGATGACGTTGCCAAGCGACTCATCGACTACGGATTCCATGCGCCCACCATGAGCTTCCCGGTTGCGGGAACACTCATGATCGAACCCACCGAGAGCGAGGACCTGGCCGAATTGGACCGCTTCATCAACGCCATGATCAGTATTCGCCAGGAAATTAACATGGTCGCCAGCGGTCAGTGGCCGACCGAATCAAATCCGTTGGCGAACGCACCCCACACGGCGCAATGCTTAATCGATGGCGCGGAACTTCCCTATCCACGTGCTGTTGCGGCTTATCCGGTTCCCGGGGTCCGCTCCCATAAGTATTGGCCACCCGTACGCCGGATTGACGGTGCCTTCGGTGACCGAAACCTCGTGTGTAGTTGCCCCAGCATCGAAGAGTTGGCGTTCACGTAGTCACACCAAGTCAGATGGTGCCCAACGTAACGTCACGGTATCAATATGTTGTTGTGCTTTCCCGTAATGACATCTCGATTCTTGCGGCATAGCGGTAGTCAATGCCGCGGTGACTCAGCGTAAATTTGTGATTGCTTTTCGTCAACGACGGTGTCATCTGCTTCGTGTTCAAGCTCAACCAACGCGGTTTGTGCATCGCCCAGTGCTCACTCTCGGGAGTCCTACCGGGAAATGCAGCGAGAAACATGGTGGGTCCAAGATTGCGAACCACGATGAGAACTGGAAGTTCAGCCGGCAGATCTGGCATCCCATGTATCGGAGACCCCATCTGCTCGTGTTTCCAGACATTTTCCAACTGACTCTTCATTTCTCTGCTTCTGCCACATGACGTGATGAGCAAAAAGTTCCGTGCGCGATCGTGTGGTTACGTGTCGAAATTATCGGGTTCACTTTCTCTCATCGCGATTACTTCGGCATCGGCCGTTCGCCGGAGGCGATCGTCAAAATGATCGAAGTACCACGTCATGACTTCCCGGTGAGCCGAGGTGGCTCGTAACAGGTCCAGGTCTTGCTCTGCCGCAAACCACGATCGCATTGCAACATCCGCATCGGTTAGTAGTACCCAAACCTCCACTGCAAGAAGCAACGGCTCTGACTCAAGATTCATCAATCGGTCGGCAAGCTCTGGTACCCAGATTTTCCGCCCGTCTAAGAGCGGCGGGCGTACCGCGAAGGCAACGCGGTGAATATAGGTTGCATTCGTGGGACCCGTGGTTGGCAACGCCAGGACTTCTCGCCAACTGGTGGGACCATTCGCAATGTCCTTAATATGGATTTCACTCATCGGGTGCGCGGCTTGTGGGGCCTGGGTTCGACTTTAGAGATGCAGATTTCGTATCCGACCTCCACAGTAAAACACCGGCCGCCACAAAGGACAAAGCGAGGCAAAACCAGCCAGCTTTGTAGGCCGCATCAATTGCATTCGAGCCTGCGAGGAAGGCGAGTAGTGCGGCACCAATGGAGGCGCCAACCTGCCGCATCATTGTGAGCACCCCCGACACGCGCCCAGCCTCTGTCGCAATGGTGTTGTGCATCAGCATTCGAGTCAGAGGGGCCACCACGATTGCGGAGGTACCCAGCGTCATAAAAAGTAGAGCAAAGCCAAAGACAGCATATGGCGCTGATGAACTGGAAAGGGAAAGAAGGAGAAAACCGATCGCACCAAACCCGGTGAGGACCAGCAGGATGCGTTGGGGTGAATATTTGGTCGACAGACTCGCAACCAGCGGCATGGCAATGGGTGTTGGCAGGACGGCGGGAAGAAAAGCCAGCCCGGTGATTGCTGCGCTCCATCCAAGACCTTCTTGGAAAAACAAGGTCATCGCGAGAAGTGCGGCATAAAACTGGGTGTTAACCACCACAGCGAGAATGAGTGAACGACGTCCCCACGTTGAGCCTAGAACGGACCGGGGGATGACCGGATCAGGTGAGCGACGTTGTCGAAGAATGCTGATGGCGAGTGCCACCGCCGCTATGGCAACGAGTCCAACAACAAGCATCGCATCGCCATCGGGTGCTGTGACCAACGCGCCAACGACAGCACCAACGGCGACCACAAGTGCTACCAGTCCTACGGCATCCAAGGTGAGACTGCCACGTAGGTTAATGAGGCGGGCGCGATGCGTGAGCAGGATCGCCACCAACACAATCGGGAGATTAAGCCAGAATAATGGTCGCCAACCAAAAGCCGAAACGATAAGCCCGCCAGCCAGGATCCCAACGGATCCGCCGACCCCGCCGATCGCCGCCCACCAGCCAATGGCCTTTGTTCGACCGGCAGCGTCTTCTCCATACGCCTGGGTTAAAAGGGCCAACCCTGTGGCAGTCATAGCAGCGCCACCGATTCCTTGTCCCACGCGGCCAGCGATGAGAACACCCAGATCAGGGGCGAGCGCCGAAACAATCGATGATGCTCCGAAGATGAGGAGGCCTGCAACATAAACACGCGGAGCACCAAGGCGATCACCAAGGACTCCTGCAGCAAGAAGTAGAGCTGCCACAGCAACAACGTAGGCGGACACAACCCATTGCAGTTGTGCAACCGAGGCTGAAAAATCTGAACCAATCGTCGGTAGCGCCACGGTTACCATCGTGAGGTCAACAGAGAACAGCAACCACCCCAAACTCGTCGCACTCAGGGCAAGAGTTTTACGGCTGACGGCTATCACGAGGGAGAGCATACCTGCGCGAAGGCAGCAATAAATACATAACGCTGCCTGAAAAATAGGTGAAAGTCAGGGTTGGCTGGTAGTGGATTAGATGGGGCAGGCGAACCAGTAACACAAGCAAAGCTGGGGAATGAGCCCTGACCTGCCTGTTAGCGTTGAGACATGGGGAGATGTTCGCGTTTCATGGTCGCTGCTAGTTCTGCTTTCGTTCTCTTTGCTGGTGGGGTGTCGATCACCACCGCATCAGCAACGACTGATGCATCACATCAAGTGGATAGATCAGTCATTGCTCATGCTGGTAGTGCGGTGCGGGCCAAAGTCACAGCGAAAGTTCCCGTATCGGTAGTGATGTCACCCAGTGGAAGTCAGATTGATGTTGAAATTAATTGGCATGACGGGCTTGACGCGCGGCCCGGCCCTAACCGCTTCGTGGTGCGGGTCATGGCAGGTAGTCAAGAAATAGCCCAACGCAACTGGACTGAGAGTCGGCCCGATGTACACACATTCACCATTAACCTGAATCCAGCGAAAACGAAAGCTTTGCGTCAAGCACGTAACGCCGGTGTCGCGCTCGTTGCGGTGACCCAGCAATCAGATACCAATAAGGACAAGGACAAGTTGTTTGAATGTAATTACGTCACCATCGTTGACATTCCCGCACCCAACCGGCCCATGGTTCGAGCGGCCGCAAATGATTGCTCTGGCATAAGTATTCAACCTGGCGCGAACCTGACCGACACAAATCTATACGGCGCGAACCTTTCCAACGCATTCATGGTAGAAGCGATTTTGAGCGGCGCGATTTGGACCGGCGCTACGTGTCCATCGGGGGCACTAGCAACGGGTAACCCTGCCACATGTTAATGGATTGATAGCCGCAACCTCGCTACTCACACCAAATGTTTAACCCGGCACGAATCTTTGAAGCGGTAACACATTACGCAACAGGCATGAATCACCGTCGTGTGCAACGAAAATACGTGCACGGTCCGGCGTTGCGAAGTTAATCACCGGGGGAGTAGCTCGCATAAAAAAATCCTTTCGGGGACTAAAACAGGTCATGATGCCCGGGGAAAAAAAGTAAGAAACAAAAAAACTAGGCGAGCACGAGAAAAAAAGATAGGAAAAAAGCAGGAAAAAAGGGGAAAAGAAAAATCCTTCATTCTCCAGAAGCA
>Ga0105050_10001499_pt1 | contig 35051 bp, 33 predicted proteins | sample FRY01_FD_78088 | JGI IMG/M metagenome (GOLD analysis project Ga0105050, IMG submission 78088) | Freshwater microbial communities from Lake Fryxell liftoff mats and glacier meltwater in Antarctica - FRY-01 | ecosystem: Environmental > Aquatic > Freshwater > Ice > Glacier meltwater ...
TCTTGCGAGGGAATCCAACCGGGAGAAGAGTATTTTCGAGCGGTCGGCGAGCTTGGAACCAGAAATGGTTTTTGACATGCCGAGCTTGCCGACCGACTCAACATGTCAAGGGAAAAGCGCAGCCTTCCTCCGTTATATTCCGCTTATTATCAATAGTTTACGACGCTAAGTTGACGCGAATGGGCACGTGGTTAAGCAGCTTTGCGGTAGTTTTAATAGTGGAAGGAAAAGGGCTTAAATTTTGAACTTCCTGCTTTTGGGCATCTCCCCCGAAGTCCAATTACCGTGATGCCGGCGAATTGGAATGGGGAGGTTCTGGGAGGGAGAAGAGGGTGGGTGGTCTTTGTAGCTGATTGATCATGCGCCCCACTGGGACAAGCCCAGTGGGGGCGGGAGTGGAGGGCTCCCGGAGTGCGGAGGCTCGCCGTGCCACGGCATAGCCGTAGGGCGACGACGGGACTCCGCCCGGTGGAGGCTGGCTTGACAGCGCGGGGGTGCAACGTCCACTCGCCCGTCCCGGCCCACTCCCCAACCTTCCCAGCCTGCCTCCATCATCGGGCCCAGCTCCTCTCCTCCACACGGGTCAAGCCCCGTCCTTCCCAGGCGGAGTCGAGCCTCCGCACTCCGGGGCAACAACCCGGGGAGCTCTCCACGATGTGGAAAACGGGGTCAGTCCTGCAGACCGGGGTCAGCCCTTGATTTTTGATTAATCGACAGGCTGCAGCAAGGCATTCTTGCGACCCTTCAGGCCGCCGACACCCGGGGTTCGGCACCCAGGGCGGCGTTCGTTCCGCACTTGCCCTGGGCTCAGTTGTTTCGGCCCTTCAGGCCGGGGGGAACAAATGGAGTCCGAGCCCCCTCACTCCACCTTCCTCCAATCCTCCTCCGACAAACAACACAGGTCCCGCGCCACCAAATGGTCCGGCGCGATCTCCCGCAGTCCGAGATCCATTCCCACCGTCTCCTCATAACGCGGATGATTCATCCGATCCCCAAAAGCGCTCCCCGCCGGCGGATCGATCGGTGAGGGCACGTCTCCCTCCAAAATCACCTTCTCCCGCTTCACCGTCGGATCAGGAACCGGAATCGCCGACAACAAGGCCTTCGTGTAGGCATGCCGCGGGTCTTCATAAATCGCATCGGCACTCGCCACCTCCACCAGTTTCCCCAGATACATCACCGCCACCCGGTCCGACATGTGCTTCACCACGCCCAGATCGTGCGCGATGAACAAATAGCTCAGCCCCAAATCACGCTGCAACTCCAGCAGCAGGTTCAGCACCTGCGCCTGCACCGAAACATCCAGCGCTGAAACCGGCTCATCAAGGATCAACAAGTCCGGATTCACCGCCAGGGCCCGGGCAATCCCGATCCGCTGCCGCTGCCCGCCCGAGAACTCGAACGAAAACTTCTGCGCCGCGGACCGCGGCAAACCCACCCGGTCCAACAACTCCGCCACCCGCTCCTGGCGCTGTGCCCGGTTCCCCATCTTCTGGATCACCAATGGCTCCGAAATGATCTCCCCCACCGACATCCGCGAATCCAACGACTCCGCCGGGTCCTGAAAGACCATCTGAAAATCCTGACGCAAGGGCCGCAACCCGAACTGCGACATCGTCGTGATGTCCCGCCCCATGAAGCGAATCCGCCCCGCCGTCGGCTTCAGCAGGCGCACCAGGGCCTTGCCCAGCGTCGATTTCCCGCAACCCGACTCCCCCACCAAACCAAGCGTCTCCCCCTTCCGAATGGACAGGCTCACCCCATCCACCGCCTTCACCGCCGCGACCTGCTTCATGAACACCCCCCCGCGCACCGGGAAATGCATCTTCAACTCCTCCACCTCCAACAAGGGGATCTCCTCCGTGTTCATCTCAGCTCCCATGACCCTCCTCCATGCAAAGTTCACATCCCTCAACCCAATGGCCCGGGGTCAATTCAATATAGGGAGGACGATGGTGCTCCCACTTCCCTTTCCGCTCCATCCGCTGACAAAAGCGACAGCCCTGCGTGAAGTCCTGAATCGAGGCCACCTGCCCGGGGATCGTCTGCAGCACCGACTTGCGCTCCGAATCCAGCCGAGGAATGGACCCCAACAAACCACGGGTGTAGGCGTGCCGGGGATTCGCAAAGAGATCCTTCACCGGGGCCCGCTCCACGATCCGCCCCGCATACATCACCACCACCTCGTCGCATTGCTCCGCAATCACCCCCAAATCGTGCGTGATCAACAACACCGCCATCCCCATCTCCCCCCGCATCGTCCCCAACAGATCCAGAATTTGCGCCTGCACCGTCACATCCAGCGCCGTGGTCGGCTCGTCCGCGATGATCAGATCCGGATGACAACACAGCGCGATGGCGATCATCACCCGCTGCCTCATCCCGCCCGAAAGCTGGTGCGGGTATTCGCTCACCCTCCGCTCCGGCGCGGGAATGCCCACCTTCTCCAGCCACTCCACCGCTTCCTCCAAGGCGGTCCGCGCACTGACCTTCTTGTGCAGGCGGATCGCCTCCACCAACTGCCGCCCGATCCGATGCACCGGATTCAGCGCCGCCATCGGTTCCTGAAAGATCACCCCGATCTCCCCACCCCGCACCTCGCGCAGGCGCTTCTCCTTCACCTTCCGCAGATCATGACCCTTGAAGAGGATCTCCCCCTCCAACACATGCCCCGACGGCTTGGGCAGCAAATCCACGATCGACATCGCCGTCACCGTCTTCCCGCAACCCGACTCCCCCACCAACCCCACCGTCTTCCCGGCCGCCACCTCGAAACTCACCCCGTCCACCGCCCGGACCCAGCCCCGCTCCGTCGTGAAGCTCGTCACGATGTCCCTGATCTCCAGCAACGGCCCACTCATGGCTGCTCCCCCTTTCCACCCGGCACACTGCGATACTTGTCGGCCGTCTCCTGCACCTCCGGAAACTTGGTCCCCTTCCGGCGCGCTTCGAGCGTTTCCTTCCGCATCTCCTCATCCACCCAGAAACTATAGCTCTCGTAGGGCACATAGAACCCCGGTGGCGCGACCTGTTCCTCATCCGTGTCCGGCCAGCGAATCCATCGCCAGGTCCCGATCCGCGCAAAATCCGCCATGTAGCCCGGCACGAACAACGCCTCATCATGCATGATCTGTCCCAGCTCGTCTCCGATGCGTTTCACGTCCTCCAGCGAAGTCGCGTTGCGATACGCCACGGTCAACTTGTCGGTGTCCTCCCGCGCCCAGCTGTTCACGTTGTTGGTGTCCTGTTTCAAATTCTTCTTCTCGTCGTAGGCATTCCGCGAATGCAGATTCTCGTAATAGCGCGGCAGGGGCAGCGTCGAAGCCCACGCCATGAAGGCGATGCGGTGATCCTTCCGATCGATCTTCTTGTACATCACCATCGCCTCCAGCGGTTCCAGCACCATGTCGAACCCCGCCTTGCGGGCCTCGTCCTTCAGAATGGCCATCATGTTTTCCACGATGGGAATACCCGGGTAGGTCACCGTAATCTCCAGTCGCTTCCCCTGTTCATTGATCAGAATCCCGTCCCGCCCCTCCCGGGTGAATCCCCCCTTCTTGAAATACTCCCGCGCCTTGGTCACCGAGAACGGCCGCGCCTGGATTGTCGGGTCGTCAAATCTTCCATACCCCGTCGTGAAACCCGGCAGACGCTGGTAATCCCCGCGGAAAACCACATCGATCACCTTCTGCCAATTCGTCGCATAGCAGATTCCCAGGCGCACATTGAGATCATCGAGCGGCTTGTGGTGCACGTTCAGATAAAATCCCCGCGGCGGACGGGGATACTGGTTGTACCAGGTCCGCCGCTCCACATAACCGTTGAAGACCGGAGGCATCTCCGACTTGTCGTACCAGAGCTCCGGTTCCGTGATCGAGAAATAGTCGATCTCCCCCGCCCGAAACAACTCCCAGGCCTTCGGCCGGTCCCGGATCAACGTGTAAACGATCCGGTCCGGATTATACCGATACCGATAAAACTTCTTCTTCTCCCCCCACCAGTTCTCCACCCGCGTCAAGGTGATCGAGACCCCCTTCTTCACGTCCTCGTCCCGCACGATGTACGCTCCGGTCGTCGGGGCCACCTTCCAGTTGTAGCGCTCCGCAAAGTCCGGCCCATACTCCGAGAAAAATTGTTCCGGAGCCGGCTCGAATCCACCGCCGGTGTAGTACGGCAACATCGGCCGCTTGTTCGGCAGGGTGATCGAAATGGTCCGCTCGTCATAGATCGCGAACTGCGCCAGCTGTTCGCGAAAATACTGTTTCCCGTAGGGCTCCAGAATGTTGTCCGAAACGCGAATCCAAACCGCGCGGAAAAAATCCTCCATGATGAGTTCGCTGCCATCCGCGTACCGCGCATCGGGATCAATGTGGAAATACACCGTCCGTCCGTCCGGGCCCTCCGCCCACTCATTTGCCACCCCGGGCATGATCCCGCCCGTCGTCGGATGGATCCCCACCAATCCGAGCATGATGTGGTCATAGATTTCCCCGCGGAAACCGCTGTTCCCGTCCGGTCCGAACTCCCGCAGGGTCGGGGGAAACGAGAAACTCTCGAAGTAAAAACGGAAGGTCCCTCCCTTCTTCGCCGCCGGATCACCCAACTCGGGCTGATCCAGCCCGTCCTCCCACACCAACCCTTCCGGGATGTCCACAGGTGTCTTGTAGGCGAAATAGTCTCCGAGTCCCTGCCGGAACAACAGCATCTCCCGCTTCGCCAACAACTCCGCCAGTTCGTCCTGCGCATAGGTCCGCGCCGCGTCGTCCTCCGCCTGCGCCACCTTCGCCTCCCCCCCCGCGATCTCCTCCGTCAACAGCCTCTGCTGCTCCGCCACCCATTCCCGGATGTACTTGTTGTAGCGCGGGATGAACTCCGCCAACCCCGTCCGCTGCTCCAGCTCCTCCTCCTCGCGACTGCAGCCAAGGAGCAGCAACGGCAGCGGAACAATAAACAGGAGTAATCTCAGGATGCGCATCATCGATAGTAACTGAATTTCTTCGGATCAAAGGCCTCCCGCACCGCTTCCCCCACAAAGGTCACCAGCACCAGCATCGTCACCAGAACAAGGAAGGCCGAACTCACCAACCAAGGCGAGGAAAGGTTCCGCAGCCCCTCCCCCAGCAGGCGCCCCCACGTCGCATACTTCGGTGGCAGCCCGAATCCAAGGTAGTCCAGCGAGGTCAGCGAGAGAATCAGCGCCGAAACCGAGAACGGAATGAGCGTCACCACGATGGCGATGGAGTTCGGCAACAGGTGCCGGAACAAGATCCGCGGCGTCCCCGCCCCGATCACCCGACTCGCCGCAATGTAGTCCCGCGCCTTCTCCTTCAATGCCGCCGTCCGCATCACATAGGTCATCCCCATCCAGCCGAAGAGCACCAGAATCCCCAGGATGATCCAAAGTCCCGCGCTCTCCTTCAACTTCGGGGGAATCGCCGTGCTCGCGATCATCACCACAAAGAGAAACGGAATGTTGCTGAGAATCTCGATAAACCGCTGCACCACCAGATCAAAAACCCCGCCGAAATATCCCATCAGCAACCCGATCGTCACCCCCAGCAGATACACCACCGGGATGTAGAACAGGGCCGCCTTGAAGTTCACCTGCAAGCCGCCGAACAAATACGCCACCACGTCCGCCCCCTGCGGCGTGGTCCCCAACAAATGCACCGAGGACCCCCGGATCGTCGGCGGGGCCGGCGGAAAGTGCACCTGCCCCAACGGACTGGATTCAATCGCCAAGAAATCCGCCACCGTCCCCTCGCCATTCCAGGAAACCGATCCCGGCTTCAGCTTGCCGTCCTTGAAGATCGCCCCATAGACCCGCTCCCCCGCCTCGGTCCAGCCATCCGCCTCTCCCGCCCGGACCCCCTCCCGGTATTTGTAACGCACATGCCGCCGCTCCGGAATATCCGGATCATAGCTCCGCGCCGCCCATCCGTTGAACCGCTCGCTCCCCTCATACAGAACCCCCTCCCGCTCCTCCAAAGGCGTCGAGACCGAGGTGATCGTGTCACCGGTCGGATCATACTGCAGCAACGGCATGATCACCCTCCCCAGCTTCGAACCCTCCTTCTCCATCGACCGCTGCAGAAAGCGATAGTCGGCCGGCGCATCCGCACCCTCTCCGTCCACCCCATAGTCCTTCCCCTTCTCCACCGTCCGCGAAAACGCCGGGTAGGTCCACTTCCCGTCGTATTGCACCGCGAGGGCCTCCGAGCCCACCAAGACATGATCCAGCGAGGCCACCGCCGCCAGCACGAGGATGATGATCAGTGAATAATACCCCCGCTTGATCTCCCGAAACCGCTCCATCCGCCGCAGCGTGATCGGACTGAAATGCGTCCCACTCCACAGCCGGATCACCATCCACAAACCCAGGAGGATCACCAGCCCCGTCCAAAGCCATCCGAACCAGGGAAACCCCGGCACCCCGTCCACATCCGTCCCGCGCAGCGGACTCAATTCCCGACTCATGTGAAAGGGCCAGCGCACCGTCGGCAACTCCCAGCCCAACAATTCCCCCACCGTCCCGAGGACCCCACCCAGCAACAACAACCATCCGATCAAGCGCAGCATCTCGTCTTCGTTCTCAGTTGAATTTCACCCGCGGATCCACCAATCCAACGATCAGGTCCGATAATATGTTTCCGATCACCAGCAGAAACGCCGCAATGGTCAGCGTCCCCATGATCACGGTCTGATCCCTCCCCAAAAGTGCCTGGAACTGCAGCTGCCCGAAACCCTGAATGTCGAAGACCGACTCGATCAGGATGCTCCCCCCCACGATGATCGAGATCAGTCCCCCCAGCGTCGAGGCGATCGGGATGATCGAGTTGCGGAAGGCGTGCTTGAAGACCGCCGCATTGAAACTCACCCCCTTGGCCACCGCCGTCCGCACATAGTCGGCCGCCAGGTTGTCCATCAGGTTGTTCTTCATCATCATCGTCGTATAGGCGAAACTCCCCACCACGTAGCAAAGCAGCGGCAGCACGGTGTGATGCGCCAGGTCCTTCAACTGATCCCACCGCCCCATCTCCGCAAAGTCCGGACTGGTCAACCCGAAGAGCGGAAAGATCTGATAGCGTGCCCCGAGATACACCATGAGCACCGCCCCGAGCGCGAAACCGGGAATCGAATAACCCACGAAAACCAGAATCGAAGTGATGTTGTCCAGCGCCGTGCGGTGCTTGATGGCCTTCACGATTCCCAGTGGCAGACACACCCCGTAGGTGATGAGCGCGGTGAGAATTCCGAAGTAGAGGGCGATCGGTATGCGGCTCTTGATCAGCGCGCCCACATCATCACCAAAAACCCGCGACCGCCCCAGATTGCCCTGCAACAACCCGTCCATCCGCACCTTGTAGGCCACCGCCCGGACATCGTAGTTGCCCGGCGCGTTGGCCACCACGTCCTTGTTGCGCCGCGCCCAGCGCTCTTTGCGCTCCTCCGGCGTTTCAATCCGCACCCGCCAGCCGGTTTCCGCGATCGGCGTCTCCGTCCCCAGATAGTTCGCCGAGACGACCTCCTGCCCCGTTCTGGTCACCAGCACCTCCCGGCCCGATCCCTTCAACACCACGATCGTCTGCGTCTCGGGATCGGTGACCGCCGCTCCCCCCAGGCGGTCCTCCCCCCCTTCATGGAACTCCTTCTTGCTCAGGCGCCGCTCCTTCCGCCAGGCCCCCAACCACTGCAGATAGGCCACTCCGGTGGTCTTGTCGTAGCCGAACTCCTCCTCCAAATCCTCGATCTCCTCCTCGCTGAGCCCCCCCTCCTTGTTCGCATTCCCGGTCCCCCGGCCTTCCCCGGCCATCTTCCCCGCTTTCAGGGCCTGCTCCATCGGCCCCCCCGGCACCACCCGACTCAGCAAAAATACCAAAAAGGTCACCCCGAGCATCGTTATCGGAACCAAAAGGAGGCGTCGGAGGAAATAGACCTTCATGCAGGAGGAGCGCCTTCGGGGGTCGGCGTTCCTCCAGTTCTAGCCGCTCTTCGCCATGAATCAAGAACCAGACGGCATCCCGGAAAAAATCACTGCCATTCTTCCAATTTTGTCTCACAGTCCCCCCCGATGCGCATCGCCAAGGCCCTCCCGACCCTCCTTTTCGCCCTGCTCATCGGGTCCTGTGACAATCGCTCCTCCGTCGAACAGGCCAACGAGGAGGGCATCTTCGTGGTCGGTAACTCCAACGAACCCAAAGGCCTCGACCCCCACCTCGTCTCCGGCGTCCTGGAGTCCAACATCATCGGAGCCCTCTTCGAAGGCCTCGCCGTGCAGGATCCCATCAAGGATGGCGATGCCCTCCCCGGTGCCGCCACCAGCTGGTCCGCCAACGAGGACTTCACGGTCTGGACCTTCAAACTCCAGCCCGAGGGCAAATGGTCCGACGGCGTCCCCGTCACCGCCCACGATTTTGTCTTCTCCTACCAACGCCTCCTCCACCCGGAACTCCCCGCCAAATACTCCGAGATGCTCTACTTCATCAAGGGCGCCGAGGACTACAACAAGGGGAAAAATCCCGACCCCAACTCCATCGGAGCCCGCGCCATCGACGACCACACCCTCGAAATCACCCTCCGCGGCCCCATCCCCTTCCTCCCCGAAATCACCAAACACTACACCTGGTACCCCGTGCCCAGGCACAAGGTCCTCGAGTTCGGCGAGATCGCCACCCCCTTCACCGACTGGACCGACCCCGGCAACATGGTCTCCAACGGTCCCTTCCAACTCAAAAGCTGGCGCCTCACCCACCACATCGAAGTCGAACGCAATCCCTACTACTGGGATGCGAAAACCGTCAGCCTCAACGGCATCCGCTTCCTCCCCATCGGCAACCCCTACACCGAGTCCCGCATGTTCCTCGATGGCCAGTTGCACATGACCTACACCCTCCCGCCCGAAATGATTCCCTACGCGCAGGAGCACATCCCGAACATGCTCCGCCAGGAAGCCTACGTCGGGGTGCGCTTCATCCGCTGCAACACCCTTCGCAAACCCCTCGACAGCCCCCTCGTCCGCCGCGCCCTCGCCATCGCCATCGACCAGGCCTCCCTCATCGACAACGTCCTGCAGGGCGGACAACTCCCCGCCACCGGCATCACTCCGCCCTTCGGCGACTACAAACCACCCGCCGTCGTGACTTACAATCCCGAGGAGGCGCGCCAGCTTCTCGCCAAGGCCGGCTTCCCCGACGGCAAAGGGTTCCCCGAACTGAAACTCCTCACCAACGACAAGGACTCCGCCCGGCGCAATGCCGAGGCCTTCCAGGCCATGTGGAAGGACAACCTCAACATCAATGTCCGCATCGAACAGCGCGAGTGGACCACCTACCTCGAACTCCAGTACACCAGCGACTATGACCTCGCCGACAACGGATGGATCGGCGACTACCTCGACCCCACCACCTTCCTCGAGATGTGGTCCGAGGGCAACGGCAACAACAACACGAACTGGTCCAGCAAGGAGTATGAGGCCAAACTCCACCTCGCCGAAAACACCGCCGACCCCGCCGAACGCCTCCGCATCCTCGCCGAAGGCGAAAGCATCCTCCTCAAGGACATCCCCGTCATCCCCATCTTCTGGTACACCACCAACTACCTTCTCCGGCCCGAGGTGAAAGGCTGGTCGCCCCTCCTCCTCAACAACCATCCCTTGAAGTTCGTCCGCCTCGAAGCAACCGCCGAACAACCCTGATCATGCTGCGCATCGTCTTCCACCGACTCCTGCAAACCATCGTGGTCGTCTTCGTCCTCGTCAGCTTCACCTTCGTCGCGGTGCGCCTCGTCCCCGGCAATCCCTTCGTCTCCGACAAGGCCCTCCCCGAACACCTCCAGGAAAGCGTCTATAAATCCTTCGGCCTCAACGGCACCTGGGGCGAACAATACGTCATCTGGTGGCGCAACGTCCTCACCAAGGGCGACTTCGGTCCCTCCACCAGCCTCTTCGGCCGCTCCGTCAACGAGATCATCACCCAGAGCTTCCCCACCTCCCTCCTCCTCGGCCTCGTCGCCATGACCATCGCCCTGCTCATCGGCATTCCCTCCGGGGTGCTCGCCGCCCTGCGCAAGAACAGCATGATCGACTACGGCTCCATGATCTTCGCCATGGCCGGCATCTGCATCCCGGGTTTCGTGCTCGGACCCCTCCTCCAACTCTGGGTGGCCCGTCACTCCAACTTCTTCAACGTGGCTGGTTGGGAAAGCCCCGCCGACATCCTCCTCCCCGCCATCACCCTCGGCGTCGGCGTGGCCGCCTACGTGGCCCGCCTCACCCGCGGCGGCATGCTCGACATCCTCTCCCAGGACTTCATCCGCACCGCCCGAGCCAAGGGCGTCCCCACCTTCACCATCCTCCGCCGCCACGCCCTCCGTCCCGCCCTCCTCCCCACCGTCACCTTCCTCGGCCCCGCCTTCGCCGCCATCATCACCGGCTCCTTCGTCGTCGAAACCATCTTCATGGTTCCCGGCATGGGCCAGCACTTCGTCACCGCCGTCACTTCCCAGGACTACTTCCTCCTGCAAGCCATCGTCCTCTTCTACGGCCTCCTCATCGGCGGCGCCAACTTCCTCGTCGATGTCGCCCAAGCCGCCATGAACCCCCGCCTCCGGGACGCCAACTGATCCATGTCCGCCCCTCTTCCCACCAACCTCGAGAAAGGCACCTCCCTCTGGAAGGACGCCTGGCACCGGCTCTTCCAGAACAAACTCGCCGTCCTCGGACTCTTCACCGTCCTCTTCATTTTCGCGGCCTGCTTCATCGGCGGTCCCATCATGCACTGGATGGACATCGACCCCAACAAACAGAGCCTCGCCGACAAGTTCGCCGGCCCCTCCGGAGACCACCTCCTCGGCACCGACCAACTCGGCCGCGATTTTCTCGTGCGCATCCTCGATGGCGGACAGATCTCCCTCCTCATCGCCCTCCTCGCCACCCTCGCCACGGTCACCATCGGCATCATCTACGGCGGCATCGCCGGCTACGTCGGCGGACGCCTCGGCAACACCATGATGCGCATCGTGGACGGCCTCCTCGCCATGCCCTTCCTCATCGTCGTCATCCTCTTCCGCGAAATCACCAAACCCCGCATCGAACTCATCGGCCAGTTCCTCATCGACGAATGGGAATGGAACCGCGACCTCGTCCTCCGCTTCTCCAACATCCTTCCCCTCCTCGTTGCCATCGCCGCCTTCGGCTGGCTCACCATGGCCCGCATCGTCCGCACCCAGACCGCCTCCCTCGCCCAGCAGGAATTCGTCGAGGCGGCCCGCTCCCTCGGCATCAGCCACACCCGCATCCTCTTCCGCCACATCGTCCCCAACATGCTCGGCCCCATCATCATCTACGCCACCCTCACCATCCCCAGTTTCATCCTCTACGAAGCGACCCTCTCCTTCCTCGGCCTCGGCATCGAACCCCCCAACTCCTCCTGGGGCACCCTCATCAAGGAAGGCGCCAACTACCTCGAAACGAAGACGGCCATGATCCTCTTCCCCTCCATCCTCTTCTCCCTCACCCTCTTCGCCTTCAACTTCCTCGGCGACGGCCTCCGCGACGCCCTCGATCCGAAAGCCGCCAAAGATTAGCCCCCCCCGGAGTGCGGAGGCTCGACTCCGCCCGGTGGGGCTGGCTTGACAGCTGCGGGGGAGCAGAGTTGCCCGGATCCTCCAAGCAAGCAGCAAGGACTCGACTCCCTCAGCTGTTCCAAACTCCTCCCCGTCCCCATTCCGCTTCTTCACCCCCGCCTCCCACCCTTGGGAAAATTTTCACAAGCCCCCAACCACGGGCCCTGCACAGGAACATCTTGCTCCCTTCCCCGCCGAGGTCTAATTGTTTAGGTATGGCAATAGATACAGCAGTCACAGGACATGGGGGTGCCTCCTGGCCGGACCGGAAGGCCCACGCCAGCTTGTCCGCGATCGAAAACAGCGTCCTCGAAGGCATCCGCACCCAGCATCCGGAACTCGCCGACTCGCCCAGCGACCACACCACCCTCATCCACCTCGAGCACGAACTCGCCGACCACTACAGCACCTCCCGCCACGGGCACCCTTCGTAGCGGAACCACTGCGTCGTTCCGCCACTTGGGCATCATCTCCCCCGTTCTGATCCGGTCATGGTTGTTCGTGTTTACTGCGTCGTTCCGCCACTTGGGCATCATCTCCCCCCTTCCCCAAAGAAGCGCATTCAGCGAGGTTTCCTGAAGCACCTCCCCCTCGATCCACACCCAATATGGAGAGCGGGTTTGCAACCCACTTCACAGCCTCGGTCCCTGAGCCCCCGAATCCCCCGCCAAACGCTCGATCTCCTCGCCTCGAATCAGCGCTCTCAGCGAAATCAGCTATTCACTCGTGCGCTTGCCGCTCGATTGACGCTCCTCACTTCTCCGGAGGATGATGGCCTTAATCTCATCGTAAACCCCTTCAATCCCGAGAACTTCAGGTGCCGAATCGAATCTGTTGTAAGTGTCCACTTTCATGTCAGGAAACTCGATGACAATATGGGTCGCCTGATCACTTGGAATCTCGCTGGAACTGTAGGTAGCTTGCCATCGGACCGAATTGTGCCCGTCGAGCGTGTTTCGTATCTCGATCCAATCCACCTCCCCCAAACAAATCTGAATCCGCGTCCTCTTGCCTGATTCCTCAAGGCTGACCAGTCCGCTGTCCTGAAGCCTCATATACTCGACGGAATCATAGAAGGCGGAACCTCTGCTCAACATCATTTTCAATGGAGCGGAGGGAGGCTGCTCACATTTTGGGAGCGACGCGCACCCTGCGATCATCGCAACAAGGGACGTCAGTATCGGGGTTACCTTCATGATCGGCGGTGATACCTTTCCCATTGAAATCACATCACAGAGACAGCACAAGACCATTGGCCCCCCACCCACCCTTCACCGCAAAATCCGCTCCCCCACCCCCGGCCCCGGCAACATACACTGCTCAGTCTTCCCGAACACCGCATAACGCGACTTCGCCACCAGCCGGTACCCCCACTCCCGCAAAAATCGCGGCATCGCCTTCAGCAACGCCAAGCGCACCCGCGCGCGCGCCGTGCACTCCAGCGCCCGGATCACCGCATCCGATCGCATCCGCACCACCCACCCGCCGTCCTCCCCGCGCTCCGCCAAGACCATCGACTGCCCCCCCAGGTGCTCCTCCCGCAACACCCCGGCCTCCTCCAGTCCCTTCGCAGTCTCCCCCCCCAGCGGCGCAAAACTCAGCCGCCCCGCCCCATCCAGCCGCAGCATCCACTGCACCGATCGATTGCAAAGCAGACACTCCGCATCAAAGAACACGATCAACCCTGGTAATTCCTCCATTCCCGCCAGCATCCTCCCAAACTTGCCCCGTAGCAATTGTAAGATTGCTGTTCAGGCGAACGTATGCGCAGAATACCCGCCATGAACATCCGCATCAACGACCTTCCCGACACCCTCCGCCCCCGTGAACGCATGGCCCGCGAGGGTGCCGCCGCCCTCAGCGATGCGGAGATCCTCGCCATCTTCCTCCGCGTCGGCGTCAAGGGCCAGAGCGCCATCGAGATCGGCCGCCGCCTCCTCCAAACCCACGGCGGTCTTTCCGCCCTCGGCCACCTCGACCTCACCCAACTCTCCGCCGAGCACGGCCTCGGCCTCGCCAAAGCCGCCCAACTCGTCGCCGCCTTCGAACTCGGCGCCCGCGTGGCCCGAGAACACGGCCGCCTCACCCCCCTCGACTCCCCCATCGCCGCCTACGACACCTTCGCCCCCCAAATGCGCCACCTCCCCTGCGAATCCCTCCGCATCGCCCTTCTCGACACTCGCCTCCGCGCCACCCGCTTCCTCACCATCTCCGACGGCACCGTCAACGAAACCATCGCCCACCCCCGCGACATCCTCCACCCCGTCGTCCTCCACCGCGCCCACGGCTTTCTTCTCGTCCACAACCACCCCTCCGGCGATCCGAGTCCCAGCCGTGCCGACCGCGACCTCACCCGCCGCATCGCCGAAGCGGCCGCCCTCCTCCAAGTCAACTTCCTCGACCACCTCATCATCGGCCGCCCCTCCCCCCACCACGAACCCTACTACTCCTTCCAAGAGGCCGGACTCCTCTGACAAAGGGGAGCGTGGGCGTCCCCGCCCGCGTCAAATCCAGAGCCCAAACGGCACCATCGAGAAAAGCAGCCGAGCAAACATTGGTTGGCTATCGAGAGCGCCTCCCCTCATCCTCCCACTTGCATGACCCCATCCCTCGACACCGAAAAACAACTCTACGAACTCAGACGCGCCCTCAAACTCCTCGCCTGCCTCATCTCCCCCCTCCTCACCCTGCAGCTCTTCCTCGCCGTCACCAGACTGTCCCTCTCCCGGGAAATGTATGCGGAAATGGGTGGAGCGGCGCTTCCCACCATCTACACCATTCTCGCCTCCCGCCCCCTCCTGATTCAATGCCTTCCGTTCCTGTCCTTCGCCGCCTTCATCGCCCTGCTCATCATCTGCTTCCGGGTCCGAACCACCCTCTTCCTCCACTACTTCGCCATCTCGCTCTTCCTCCACCTCCTCCTGATCTGGCTGTTCGACTTCATTGCCGGACTACCGCTCCAGCATATAATTCAGAGCATGCAGCAGTATTAGTGGATTTTCCGCCGCCCTCTCCCCACGCTAGAGCCCTCCCATGCCCACCATCCACCCCACCGCCATCATCTCCGACACCGCGCAACTTGCGCCCGACGTCACGGTGGGCCCCCACACCCTCATCGACGGCCCCGCCATCATCGGTCCCGGCTGCACCATCGGCGCCAATGCCTGGATCGCCGGCCGGGTCACCATGGGCGCCAACAACCGCATCAGCCACGGGGCGGTGGTCGGCAGCGATCCCCAGTCCCTCACCTTCGATCCCGCCACCGAGACCGGCGTGGTCCTCGGCAACCGCAACACCCTCCGTGAATACGTCACCATCCACCGCGCCACGGCCCCCGGCACCGACACCATCCTCGGCGACAACAACTTCCTCATGACCGGCGTCCACCTCGCCCACGACGTCCGCCTCGGCAACAGCAACATCCTCGCCAACAACGCCCTCCTCGCCGGCCACATCCACGTCGGCAACCACGCCTTCATCGGAGGTGGAGCCGTCTTCCACCAATTCCTCCGCATCGGCGACCTCGCCATGATCGCCGGCAACGCCCCCATCTCCAAGGACGTCCCCCCCTACTGCATGGCCACCCGCGAGGACACCGTGGCCGGACTCAACATCGTCGGCCTCCGCCGCGCCGGACTCAGTCTCGAACAACGCACCGAGCTCAAACGCCTCTACCGCATCCTCTTCCAGCGCCCCGGCACCCTCGCCGAAGCCATCGCCGAAGCCTCCCGGACCTCCTGGTCCCAACACCCCGCCAAACTCCTCGCCGCCGTCGCCACCCCCAGCAAACGTGGCATCCTGAGCCATTAGGAAATTGGGACGCGCCGCCCGTGGGAAAAGGGAGGGGGCGGCGTCTCGCCGCCCGTGGGAACTATCGGTGGCGGGACGCCACCGCTCCCTTCAAGGGGGACGCACGCCAAATCCCCCAACCCCCTACTGCTGCGCCAAACCAGGCTCCTTCGCCTTGTTGCGCTCCGACGCGCCGGCCGACTGCTCGGCCTCCCAACTGTCGTAGGCTCCCTCGCTGATCACTTCCATGATCCCCCGCATGTTCGCGTGGCCTTCCCCGCAAAGCTGCGCACAGACCACATAGGTCTCCAACTTCTGGATCGGCCGGAACCACATCGGGATGTCCTTCCCGGGCATCGCATCCTGCTGGATCCGCATCGGCACAATGGCGTAGTTGTGGATCACGTCCGTGGAGGTCACCTGTAGAATGCAGGGGCGGCCAACCGGAATCTTCAGCACCGGACTCGTGTAGTCGTCCCAGCCATTCGGATCCGCGGGATCAATGCAGGGATCCCCCACAGTCTGAATGAGGTGACGGTCGATGCGCCCGAACTTCCCATCCGCACCCGGATAGTGATAGTTCCAGGCAAACTGATACCCGATCACGCGGATCCGGACCGGATCCTGCTGCTGGATGTCCGCGTAACGATCAGTCCGCTCCGTCCACAGCGGGAAGGCAAACCCAAGCAGCATAATGGCCTCAACGATGACCACTCCGATCTCCAAGTGCGTCGATACATGGCTCTGCACCCCTTGATAGGAGGCCTTCTTGTTCCGGCGGCACCAAAAACGAAAACAGCAGTAGAAGAAAAAGAGCGTCCAGCCCACGAAGAGCGCCGCCATGAAGTAGTGCACCACGTCGATCAAGTGGTCCACGCCTCCGCCGTGTTCAGCGAAGTTCTCCGGAATGCCGAGAAGTTTGGTCGGGGTCATGAGAAAAAATTGGTCGGTTCGTCTGGGTCCTGGGAACGGTTACTGGTCGCGAAATTGAGGTTCAAGGGCCGCAGCTTCCCGTCTCGCAATGCGGGCGATGAGAAAGATGATCCCCGCCGCCATCGGCACGATGATCGCCACCATGAACATGATCGCCCACCCCGCCGCATCTCCACCTGCTTCCTGGAAGGCGTTGGCGCAGGTCGCACAGGCGACGGTGATGGAGTCAGTCAACATCGGTTCAGAGGATCAGCTTCTTGGCTTTGCGGTAGAAATAGACGCCGTAAATCGGCATGACGATCAGTCCCACCACCCCGATTACCCCCATCGCCTTCGCCATTCCCTTCGCGTCATCAGGCGCAAAGCCAAATCCCCACACCGCCAGAAACAGGCTGAGAAAAATGGTCAGCGTCACGAAGACGATATGGAAGGCACGCAGGGACATGGGTCAGTCTATCTCGGGAATGTCAGGATCGTAGAAGCCGTCGCCGGTCGTCGGGTTGCCGTACTTGATCGGGTCGGCAAAACTCAGGCCGGTCAGCAGCATCAGGGCGATGCCCATGATGATCCCCAACCCGAAGAGCACATAGATCATCTTTTTCTCGTGGTTGAGGTGCATGAAGATCGCCCCCACCAGGGTCGCCTTCACGGTGGCGATCAACAAACCGAGCATCATGTCGGCCTTGTCAAAGCCATGTTCGCCGAAATCGAGCCAGGGCTGGGTCGCCACAGCCACCGTCACCACGGTGAAAACGAACAGAACCAGCCCGATCAGGATATAGAGCTTCTGCGCCTTTTTGATTTCTTCTACGGAATCTGCCATTGTCGTCGGTATAAAAGGTTACATCAAATAGAGGATTGGAAAGAGGAAGATCCAAACCAGGTCCACAAAGTGCCAGAAGAGACCTCCGATCTCCACCCGATTGGCCAGCCACTCCGGGTTCCGGCGATAGAGCCCCTTGCTGAAGAATAGGAAATAGGAAAGCACCAAGGCTCCACCCACCACGTGCAGGCCATGCAGGCCGGTGAGGGCGAAGTAAATCGCGTAGTAGTTGTTCCACTTCGGCGTGAAGAGCGACTCAAAGCCGACCTTCTCGTTGGGAATATCAATGCTGAAGAAAGCGTGCTGGTTCTCCTCGATATTGTGGTTGGGACCGGTGATCCCCTCGAACATTCCGGGGCGCAATGAAGGCACTTCAGGTGAGTCGGCCTCGAGATGCTTCTCATGGGCGCGGTGGAAAGCCACCAGGTCCTGCCAGTCGATCCGGTAGCGGTCGTTCTCGGTTGGCTCGCGGCCATCCTCCGCCAACTTCGCTTCCAAGGTCGCCAGCTGCGCGGAGTGCCGTTCCCAGATCTCCTTGAACTCCTTGTTTTCCATGATCCAGAGGCCCTCGATCACCGTCTTCGGATCCTTGTTCTGCTCCAGGGCGCGCTGGGCGACCCAGCGGAGATCCACCGCATCCACGGAGAGCCCCAGCGGACTGCTGGCCACCGCACCTTTGATGATGGTGTCATCCTTGAGCTTGCTGCTGCCTTCTCCCTCGCGGATCACGCTGCGCTTGAAGTGCAGCGCAACCGGCTTCTCAAACTTGAAGTTCAGCGCGGCGGGAGCCTCCGCCACGTGACCGGTGAGGTGCTTTTCCGGATCGATCTGAATGCCCTCCGCCAACTTGAAGTCCGGAAGTCCCTCCTTGTCCGCCTTCCGCGCCTCTTTCCAAAGCTTGCGCAACACTTCCGTCCGCACCTCGCCGTTGATGGCCCGTGCATCAAGATAGACCCCCTTGGCCCGATCCAGCAGATCGACCGTCAGGTGGGTGCCCTTCGGAATGTAGAGGGAATCCTTCTTGTCCCCGAAACGCACCGCTTCCTTGCTGGATTCGTGGGACTTGATCAGCTGATCCTCCAGTTTCTTGCGCTCCGCGGGGTCGATCGGCAAATCCTTCGGCGATCCATAGAAGAAGGCGTGATCAACGAGCACCGGCACCGCGCCGCGTTCCTTGGCCTTCGCCAAGATGTCTTCCACATACGGCTTGTAGGCCCGCACAAGGGTGAAATCGATCTCCTCCGCCTCGACCACCACCACGTTCTGCGGGAAGGCCTCGGGAGGGATTTCATCACCGTGATGGAATGCATGGAGATGGCCGTGGTCATCCAGTTCCGCCTTGTGGGTGTGGCCTTCAAGGATCGTGAAATCATCCAGACGCACCGCCTGGTGGTGCCACTTCGCGTTGTACTCCATGCCCTTGAGGACCATGAAGACCACCGCACAAAGAATGGTGATCCCCATGAAAAACTGGAACCGCCCCCACTGCCGCATTTTCAACGAGGCCCAGGCAAAGACCACCGTCACCGACGAACCGATCAACACGAAGGTGTTGATGACTCCCGGCAGGACCGGCAGAGCCCGCTCCGGCCAGGGATAGTCGGCGTAAAGACGAAGGAAGACGTAGCCGGAAAACAGGCCACCGAAGAGCATGACCTCGGAGGCGAGAAAAAGCCAGATACCGATCTTCGAGTTGAAGAGGCCGGTGTCCTTCCGGGCGGTGAATGTGTAGGGAATCTCCATGGAACGAAGGCGTCTGATACTTGGTCGGTGAAAACTTAGGCGACGGGTTTCTTGGCTGGTTCTTCAGCGGGTTCGTCCCGCTTGGGAGCCTCCCACTGCGGGTAGAAGTCACCCTCATGATCCTCACGGCTGTATTCGTAAGGACCCCGATAGACGTTCACGTCGTAGGTAAAGTTGCCATGCGGCGGCGGCGTCGGGGTGGACCACTCCAGGGTCGTCGCATCCCACGGGTTGTCGTTCTTAATCTTCCTGCCGCACCAAATGCTGGCCCAGAAGTTGATGAAGAACGGAATCTGCGAAGCCGCCAGCAACCAGGCGGCCCAGGACATCACCGGGTTCAGCCAGAGCCACTCCGCCACGGTGTTGCCGAAGATGTTCACGCTGTCCGAGGCCTTCGAAAGGTAGGCGTCTCCCCCGTTATACCAACGACGGTGGAAACCGGCCATCCCCTGCACCAGCATCGGGAAAAAGAGCAGGTTCATGAAAATCAGCGAGGGCCAGAAGTGCAGGTGCCCGAGGAAGGTGCTCATGTGGCGACCGGTGATCTTCGGATACCAATGGTAGATCCCCGCAAAGAGGCCGAAGAGCACCCCGGGAGCCACCACGTAGTGGAAGTGCCCGATCACGTAGTAGGTGTCGTGCAGGTGCAGATCCACCAGGTTGAAGGCCAGCGGCAGTCCAGTCAGGCCCCCGATGCCGAACATCGGAATGAAGGCCGCCGCCCAGAGCATCGGCACGTTGAATCGGATCGATCCACCCCACAGGGAGATCAACATCGAGGTCAGCAAAATCACCGAGGGAATGGAAATCAAGACCGTGGTGGTCTGGAAAAAGTTCGAAACGACCGGCCCCATCCCCGTCAGATACATGTGGTGCGCCCAGACAATGAAGCTCAGGAAGCCGAGCACGATCACCGAATAGACCATCGACTTGTATCCCCAGAGCGGCTTCCGCGTGTTGGTCGGAATGATCTCCGCCACACAGGCGAGGGCCGGCAGGAGGAGCACGTAAACCTCGGGGTGTCCCAGGAACCACAAGAGGTGCTGATAGAGCAACGGGCTGCCGCTACCGGAGGCCTCCAGCAAACCGGCCGTCTTGGTGTAAAGTCCGCTCGGGATGAAGAAACTCGAACCGGCCGTGCGGTCCATCAGCTGCATGATCGCGGCCACCTCCAACGGCGGGAAGGCGAGCAACAGCAGAAAACCGGTCACCAACATCGCCCAGACAAAGAAGGGCAACCGCATCCAGGTCAGTCCCCGCGCGCGAAGGTTGATGATCGTGGTCAGGAAATTGACCGCACCGAGCAGCGAGGAGGAAATCAGGAAGACCATCCCCAACAACCACTGCGTCTGCCCCGCCAGGAACTGGTTCACAATCTGCGAGTCCGCGAAACCCGCCAGCGGCGAGTAGTTCGTCCAACCGGATTTCGCCGCGCCGGACTCCAAGAAAAAGCTGCCGATCATCACCAAGCCACCGAGCAGATAGAGCCAGTAGCTGGCCATGTTCAGCTTCGGGAAGGCCATGTCGATCGCCCCGATCTGCAGCGGCGTCACGAAGTTGCCAAAGGCAGCGAAACCCAGCGGCACAATGCCCAGGAAGACCATGATCGTGCCGTGCATCGCCCCGAACATGTTGTAGGTCTCCCCCGTCACCTTCCCGTCCTGCAACCAGCGGGCCTTCCAGTCGTCGGAGAAAAACCAGCTCATCCAGCCCGGAAGCGGCTCGTGCGGATAGGCGATGCTCCACCGCATCACCATCATCAGATAGAATCCAAAGGCCAAAAAGAGCAGCGCGGTGATCCCATACTGGATCCCGATCATCTTGTGGTCGGTGGAGAAGATATACTTCTTCCAAAACGGAAGCTCGTGATGGTGGTCGCCGTGATCATCGTGATGATCGTCGGAGGCGTGTGCTTCAGCTGCTGAGCTCATGGGGACTTATCGGTTGATTGTGGGGGGTTACTCGACGGCGCCAGCCGCTTCCACCGGTTGGAAGGTTTCAAGATCGACAACCGTGGCGGGATCCATCACCTCGCCGGACAACATCTTGGCATGGTCGGACTTGAGTTCCGCTTCGGTGGCTTGTGGGGGCGTTGGGGAACCCCCGGCTCTCTCCTTGTAAATCTCCAGTGCGGCCGCGGCCATCTCGGGAGTCACCACATCTCCGGTGGCGTTGCCGAAACTGTTCCGCAGATAAGTCATCACCGAGGCCAGCTGCACCGGATCGCGCAGCGCCTGGGCCGGCATCCCGCCCGCCGTGTTCCAGGTCCGGCCGTTCACGGTGATCGCGCCATTCACCCCGTTCAGGATGATCATCGCCAACTGCTCCGTGTCGCCCGTCACCCACTCCGATCCGCCCAGCGGCGGATAGCTGGCCCCATCGCCCATGCCGTCACCCTGGTGACAGCCGGAACAGGTCGAGTAAACCTTGGAGCCGTTCTTCACGAGGGCGTCCATGATCGGCGCGGTGGCCGGGCCGCTGTCTCCAGCCCCCGGGGCCTCGCGCTGCACGTAGCCGTCCACACGGTATTCGTGGTAGTTGAAAAGGCCGCCGCCCGCGTTGAGCACCGCTCCGGCGACGAGAAGCACGAAGGCGCTCGAGACAATCACCCAGAGGGAAACCGGCTCCATGCCGTCCTCGCGCACCCGGCGCTCCCGGGTGATCGCGGCATTGTCCTCGACGACGGCACCATGGGTCCGCGCAACGTTGGTCCCTTCGTCGAGATCGGGACGAAGGGGGTCGATGGGCTGGTAGGAATCGGACATGCGGTTATTGTTCGATGGCCCGCTTCTTGTCGGGGCTGTAGTTGAGCGAATAGGGCACCTGGTCGTCTTTCTGCAGGGAATACAGATAGCTCGCCAAGGCACGGGCATCGGCGGTGGGGATGACTTCCCTGCCCTTGCGGGCCTTCACGGCGAGCGCATCACCACTCCCCTGCCCCGTCTTTTTGCGCACCGTGAAAAGGTGGCCGTTGGAAGGACAGGACGACCAGTATTCGAAGTCGCCGCGGGGATTGTAGAGGTGCATGAGGAACCACTCCTCCGGGGTCGTCTCGGTGCCCTTGACGTAGCTCTCGGCGCGGTGGCCGACATTAGAAAGATCCGGCCCGGTGCGGGTCAGACCGATCTGCGCGAATGCCTCTCCGTTGAAATCAAAGACCGAGGTCTCACGGCGGGTGTCGATGTTGTCCGCGGCAACGTGCACGCCCGCCCAATCCTCGCGCCACATGTCCGAACCGGCATAGGTCGGCCGGATCAGCTGGGTGTGGCAGGTGTAGCAGCCGTTCGCGGCATAGACCGCCGCACCGTCTGTCACCCGTCCGGGACGCGCCGGGACGTAGGGACCCGTGCGCCCGTCGTCGTCCTCGTTGAACTCGACTGGTTGAATGCGCTGCATGGTGGCGTAGGGCACCACCACAATAAGGAGCCACGGCAACGAGAAGGTGCCGAGCAATCCGAGGCTGAATGTTCTGAACGTCATGGCTTCTCAGGCGTTCGCGGCTTGAATTTCATCGATGTCCCCCTCCGGACCGTGCGGCGATTCGGAGTGGTGTTGGTGGAGAAGGGTCGGATGCTGACTGCGGCGGCCGAGGCGCGCCCACATCAGGAGAAGGTGCAGGAGAAAGAACACGTTGGCAAAGAGGATGAAGAGCCAGGAGACCGTCGTCCCCCATCCGTAGGCATACTGCCGGGTCGCGGCGTCCGACCAGGGCATGTTCCAGTATTCCTGCGCCGCTCCCTGCATCAGTCCCCCACCGATCGTGCAGATCACGATGGTCGCCACTCCATAGGCGGAAAGGTAGAAGTGCCAGGAGATGAAGCGGCGCGAAAGCCATTCCCGCCGGGTGATGCGGGGCACGATGAAATACATGGCGGCGAACGAACACATGCTGAAGCAACCATAGATGGCCAGGATTTCAAATCCGTAGCCCGCGATGGAGAACTGCGAGAAGCGGAGACCCGCCGGGAAATTCAGGCAGACCCCCATCACGCCGAGCGCGAGCAGGCCGAAAATACCCGCGATGGTGAAGCGCAGCGTCGGACTGGCCGCCACGGTCGAGGCGTGCCCGGCCACCGTCTTGAGAATGTTCACAGCCACCGTCACCGCAGGGATGAAGAAGAGCACCGTCGCCGCGGCACCGACATAGGGAAGGAACTGCGGGATCGGCGCACCCGCCAACTTCTGCATGCCCGTCCACGGCCCGATCACCGCGAGGGCCCAGAATCCCATCTGAGCCAACGCGTAGCTGTGCACCGGACGACCGGTCACTTTCGGCGCCAGATAATAGGCCGCCGCCACACCGACCGGGACGAAGAAGAGCAATATGAGGGTCGATTTGAACCACGCGTTGATCCCCGCATCCATCACGGGGTGCCCGTTGAAGTTGAAGATGAGGATGTTTGCGGTGGTGAAAACCCAGGGGAACCAAATGATCGCCCCGAGCAGATACCACTGCGAGATGTAGGTGTGCCCGCCCTCTTTGCAGCGGAACTGCACCACCGAACCGGCCATGATAAAGACGTAGCTGATCAACAGCACCGGCCACACCGCCGCCGGAAACTCCATCCAGGGGACTCCGGTCCCACCACCGCTGAGGATGGCGATCACACCGTAAAGCACCGCGAAATTCCAGACGTGCCCGGCCAACAGGATGGTCCCGGGATTGCGGCACTCCTTGCGGGAAAGGCGCGCCATGAGCCAGATGATGACCCCGAAGGCGGCCTGACAACCCCAGCCATAGACGAGCGTGTTGAGGTGGGCCGCGTAGGCCTTGCCATAGACCAACCACCCCACGTTGCCCATGAACTCCGGCGCGTGGGTCTTGGCGGAGGCCACGATCCCCAGGATCAGGGCCACCGCAAGCCACGCCGCAGCGCTGGTGAAGAAGAACATCACCGGATGCCGCAAAGAGCGGTCGATCAGCGGACGCAAATCGTCGTCAGCGTGTTTGATGGTATCGGAATCAGTGGCCATGGGTTCGCTCTGCTACTGGTCGTTCGGTTTCCCGGCCGCCGGCTCGGGTTTGATGAGGTCTTCCACGGTCAGGGGCGGCTTGCCGACCTCACCCCGGAAGGCCTCCACTTGCTCCGGTGTCACTCCCGATGCCTTGTTGCCAAAACTGTTGCGCACGTAGGTCAGCACCGCTGCGATCTGCTCGTCGGTCTGGAAGGACTGCGCGATCATCGGAACCGGCAGGGCGTAGTCGACGCCACTCACCGTGATCGGACCGGTCAACCCACGAAGCTGAATACGGATTAAATTCTCCACCGGCCCCTGCACCCAATCGGAGTTGGCCAGCGGCGGGGCCAGTCCGGGCATGCCCCCGCCATCCGGACCGTGGCAGGCCTGGCAGAGGATATATTGGGCCTTGCCGGCCTCGAACACGGCGGGATCAATCGGCGCGTCCGGATCGGTCTGCACGATGTCGACCTTCACGTCAGGCGCAGCGGCCAGCGCCAGGGCTCGGGGTGAGCCCGGCACAATCTGCGCGGCGTCCTCCACCGCAGCAGGGGCCACCGAAAGCAACTCGCCACCCGCCTTCGTATAAACACTCTCCACCGGAATCGGCAGCACCCCGGCTTGCGCTTTCAGCATCTCTTCCTTGATCCCCATGCGACGGGCAGCCGCGGCCTTGTCCACCCCCTGGTCCTTCTTTCCGCTCAGGAGCGGACTCAGGAAGACAAAGAGGATCGCGAAGGCAAAGAAGATCGCCAACCCCAACCAGAAGGAGGTGAAGCGACGAAACGGATTGTCGGAAGCGGTGTCCATCAGTTGTGCAGGTTGGCCGATTCGAGGATGCGGGGATCACGGTGCGGGTAGAGCGCCGCAGAGGTGATGTTGCGCAGGAGGAAAAAGAGGAAGCCCGAACCAATGACCACGAAGGCCACCAGATCGTAAAACCAGGCTGCGGGGACATTCACCCAGAGGCGGATGTCCTCGCCGTGCGAGGCGATGCTCGTCACCGACGGCCCCCGCTCGGGGATGATCATGTGGTAAACATCCGCCATGTGCAGGACGAGCAGGTAGCTGGCCAGGAAGATCATGAACTTGTTGCTCTTCTTCAGGTCGGAGCGCAGCAACATCAGGAAGGGCACGAAGAAGTGCAGCACCACCAGGCCAATGCTCAAGGTGTTCCAGTTCGAGGTGTTGCGCAGCAGGAAGTAGCTCGTCTCCTCCGTGATGTTCGCATACCAGATCAGGAAGAACTGCGAGAAGGTCACGTAAGCCCAGAAAATGGTGAAGGCCAGAGCCAGCTTGCCCATGATGTGATCATGCTCGGGTCCAACCACGTTCTTCAGGTAGCCCTTCCGGCGCAGGAAAATCGTCACGAGGATGATCACCGCCATCGAGTTCAGCGCCGATCCGGCGAAGACATAGACCCCGAACATCGTGGAGAACCACTTGTAGTCGAGACCCATGACCCAGTCGATCGCCGCGAAGGTGATGGTCACCGCCACGATGGGAATGCCCCACGAGGCGTGCCAGCGCTGCTTGAACAGAAGGGCCGTGGTGGGATTCGGATCGGTGTCCTGCGCGATGGACCATTTCCGCTGCACCCAGATCGTGAAACCGAGCGCTCCAAAGAAGAGGAAGAAGCGCAGATACCACATCGGTGTATTCAGATAGAAATACTTGTTGTAGAGGAGGTGATCGTGCGGATCGGAGGAATGGTGGAGCGCGTCCTTCACCTTGGTGATCTCCTCCGGGGCGTGCGCAAGGGCCACCTTGTGCATCGTCATCCACTCGTAAAGCCAGTGCTGCACCTGCGGAAAGAGCAGCGGGATGGCGAAGACGAACATGAAGGGGAAGACGAAGCCGATATTCTCCATGGTCCGGCGGACCGAAGTCCCCCACCCCGAGTTGGAGACGTTGTGCAGCAGCGTCCAGAAGCAGGCACCCATCGCGATGGTCAGGAAGTAAAAAAAGGCAAACAACCAGGAGTAGGTCACGGAACCCACAAACTGGCTCTCCTTGTCCCCGCCCAGCATGATCGCAAAGGCGGCGACGGTCCCGACCACGGCAATGATCAGGCAGATGCGCATGATCCCCGCGACCTTGCTCCGGTCGAGGTGCTCGCCGTCAGTGGGGATGTCTTTCGATGTTACGTGGTGGCCCATGCGGAAGTCAGTTGCTGGCGGTGGATGGTTCTTGGGGTGCGCCCTCGGCGGGGGTCTCGCCCGGCACTTCAGTTGGGGCGGCGGCGGGCCCATCAGGCGGCGCCGGCGCGCCACTCTTCATGGCGGTCTGCAGGGCGCGGACGTAGGCCACGATGGCCCAGCGGTCACGCACCGGAAGAGTTGCCCCGTAGGAACCCATCAGGCCCTTGCCGTGCGTGATGGTGTTGTAAATGTTGCCGTCCGGCGTGGTCTCGCGGGGCTTCGTGTGCAGGTTGGCGATCCCCGCCATGCCGTAGTAGCTGGTGATCCCCTTCCCGTCTCCCGAGACACCGTGGCAGTCCTTGCAGGAACTCTCGTATTTTTCCCGCCCGCGCCGCAGGAAGGCCTCGATGTTGTCCTTGTTGAGTCCGAGTTCCGCCGGCATGCCGTTGCCGAAATAGTCGTCCATCGCCCCGGTGTAGTAATAGCCGCTGCGGCCCTCGCTGAACTCGACCGGGAAGACCCCGTCGTCCCCGGCGTGCGGCACCGAGCCCTGCACGGGATTGCGGGAGCCCTGCCCATCGCTGAAGAAGTTGCTGTCGGCCTGCCCGAGGATCTTGTCCTGCACATCCATGTCAGGGAAAATCTCGATGGGACGCTCCGTCTTGAGCTGTCCGCGGAATCCGCCGATGCCTACCACAAGGACGCAGAGGAGAAAGAGGGCCAGGAAGAAGTACTTCATTACTTGTTGTCGTCCTCCACCAGTTCGATGTTCTTGCCGCCGATTTCGTCGAGAAGTCCCTTGGTGGCCTCCGCCGAGAATTTCGGATCACGCGCCTCGATGGCGATGAAGAAGCCGTCGTCGGTGACGCGGTGGAATTGCTTGCTCGCGAAAAGGGGGTGGTTCAGCCGCGGCAGTTGACACAGACCGAGCAGACCGAAAAGCGTCGTGAATCCCGAAAAGAGCACCGTCAACTCAAATATGATCGGGAAGAAGGCCGGCACCGTGAAGATGTTGGCCGGCTTGGCCTGCACCACCGTCGGGTAGATCACCACCTGCGTCGTGTAGGCCAGAACCAGGGCGGTCAGGAAGCCGGTCAGCCCCCCGAAGAAGACGAAGTATGGCAGGATGGAGCGCTTCACCCCCATCGCATCGTCCAGGCCGTGCACCGGATACGGCGTGAAACAATCCCACTTCCGGAATCCGGCATCGCGCACCTTCTCCGCAGCCTTGTAGAGGGCCGAGGCGCTTTCGAACTCGGCCAGGTAGCCGTAAACGCGTTTGACAGTCGTGCTCATCGTTTCGATCAGGCCTCGGCCGTGCCCTCCTTGAGTTCCTTCTGATAGGCGGCCTCCACGACCGTGCCCTCATCGGGATGGTTTTTCTTGTCGTCGAAGTGGGCGTCACTCTCGAGCTTGGCCCATTTCACCTCGGCGATGTTGATGCAGGGCAGGAAGCGCAGGAAGAGGAGGAAGAGGCTCAGGAACAGACCGATCGTCCCCACGAAGGTCCCGATGTCCACCCAGGTCGGGTTGTAGTATTTCCAATCCGCCGGGATCCAGGTCCGGGCCAGGGTGGTCACAATGATCACGAAACGCTCGAACCACATGCCCATGTTCACACACATGCAGACGCCCATCACCACCCAGAGATTCTCGCGACAGCACTTGAACCAGAAGATTTGCGGGGAAAGCACGTTGCAGGTCATCATCGCCGCGTACGCCCACCAGTAGGGCCCCGTGATCCGGTAGAGGAAGGCCGACATCTCGTATTTGCCGCCCGAGTAGAAGGCGATGAAGAGCTCCATCAGGTAGGCGTAGCCGACGATCGATCCGGTCAGGAGGATGATCTTCGCCATGTTGTCGATGTGCTTCATCGTGATGAGGTCCTGCAGACCATAGATGAAGCGCGCCGGGACCATGATGGTGAGCACCATCGCAAAGCCACCGAAGATCGCCCCCGCCACGAAGTAGGGCGGGAAAATGGTGGTGTGCCAACCCGGCACCACCGAGGTGGCGAAGTCGAAGGACACCACCGAGTGGACCGAGAGCACCAGCGGCGTGGCAAGGGCCGCCAACAGCAGGTAGGCCATCTCGTAGTGGCTCCAGTGACGGTTGCTGCCGCGCCAGCCGAGGGCAAAGATGCCGTAGAGCATCTTCCGAACCCCGTTCTTGCAGCGGTCACGGATCGTGGCGAGGTCGGGGACCATGCCGAGGAACCAGAAGATCAGGGAGATCGTAAAGTAGGTCGAAACCGCGAAGACGTCCCAGAGCAGCGGTGACTTGAAGTTCTGCCAGATGGCGTTCGCGTTGGGGATCGGCGCCAGGAACCAGGCCATCCAGACCCGGCCCACGTGGAAGGCCGGGAAGATGCCGGCGCATATCACCGCGAAGATGGTCATCGCTTCCGCGGCCCGGTTGACCGAGGTCCGCCAGTTCTGACGGGTCAGGAAAAGAATGGCGGAGATCAGCGTCCCGGCGTGGCCGATACCAATCCAGAACACGAAGTTCACGATCGGCCACCCCCACATCACGCGGTTGGTGTTGCCCCAGACCCCCACACCCGTCGAAACGAGGTAGGTCAGTCCCCCACCCACCCCGATCGCCGCCATCAGGGCGCAGGGAATGAAGAGGAACCACCAGATCGCCGGTTGGCGGTTCTCGATGACCCCGCAAACGCGCTCCGTGATCCAGTGATAGGAACGGTTGTTCAGGATGAGCTTCTCGCGCTCAAGAACCGGAATTTTTGGTCCGGACTTGGGTTTCTCGCTCTGGGTGGTGGCGGTCGCTTCGGCCATGAGGGACTTAGGTCATGTGGATGGTTGCCTGCCCGGCGTATTTCGCGTCGGGCATCTCCGGATTCGGGTTCTTCACGCGGGCCAGATAGCTGGTGCGCGGGATGGTCCCCATGTAGCCGAGAAGGTCATAGTTGCGCGGCTTGGGCTTCCACGAACCATTCTCCTTCTCGTTGAAGTATTTGGCGCGGAACACCCGGGAGTTGGTGTCCAGCAGGTTGCCGAAGGAAATCGCCTCGGCCGGGCAGGCGTCCTGACAGGCGGTCTTCACGCTGTCGGTCTTCACCCGCAGATCCTCCACGGAAACATCCACGCTCTTCGATCCACCCGCCGCGGCGAGGGACTTCGACCGCTGCACCTGCTTCTGCTTGATCTTCGCTCCTTCCAGACGCTGCACACAATAGGTGCACTTCTCCATCACCCCGCGCATGCGCACCGAAACGTTCGGGTTGCGCTGGAGATGCGGGGCCTCGCCCACCTGCTTCTTGCCGGCCGGCCCCTTGTAGAGGTTGTGGTCGATGAGCGGGTTGCGCTTGTTGTAGTCGAAAAAGTTGAAGCGACGCGCCTTGTAGGGGCAGTTGTTGGCGCAGTAACGTGTGCCGATGCAGCGGTTGTAGGCCATCGCGTTGAGGCCCTCCTCGGTGTGCACCGTCGCATTGACCGGACAAACCGTCTCGCAAGGCGCCGCCTCGCACTGCACACAGGCCACCGGCTGCGGAATGAGCTCCGGGTTGTCGCGCACCCACTCCGGGGCCTCGACTTCCTCGCCATCCGCCGTCACCACGTGACCATGACCGTCGCGCTCGAATTTCGGCGCGGCAAAGTAGCGATCCATGCGGATCCAGTGCATCTCGCGACCCATGGCGACCTGCTCCTTGCCGACGATGGGGATGTTGTTCTCGGCCTGACAGGCCACCAGACAGGCATTGCAGCCCATGCAGGTGTTCAGGTCGATGGTCATCCCCCACTGGTGGATCTTGTCGCTGATCAGGTTCTCGACCTTGGCCTCGTCCTTCTGGAAATTCGACGAGCCTTTCGGCAGATAGAGCGAGATGTTGTCCGGCGCATGGGAATCCATTCCCTGCTTCCGGACGTTGGCCAACTGCTCCTCGAAACTCTTGTGTTTGACGTCGTTCGTGGAAATCTCCCGTGCCAGGGCCCGGCCATACATGGCGTGGTGCTCCTGCGTGAAGGCCATCGGGTACTTCTTCCCGCCGGCCCCTGCCGTCGTCACCCCGGTCACGAACAGCGAAGTCGCTTTCGTCCGCAGCGGATAGGCATTGAAACCGGTGTTGCGCCCGACCAAGCCGACCGTCGGCTTGTCCTTGTCGAGCTTCGGCGCCCCCTGCCGACCGTCCGTGGCCCCCTGGCCGTAGCCGAGGGAAACGGTGATGCAGTTGTCGGCGTGACCAAAGGCCACCACCACCGGAATTTCCAGCGACTGCTCGCCAACCTTGATGATGATGAATGGCGCGTTCGCGTCACGACCCTCGCCGATCTCGGGCTTGGGGCCATTCTCAACACCAAAAATCTTGGACTCGGGTTGGAGTTGGGTGATCTGTTCGTAAACGCCCAGCGCCTTCGCCGTCCGCGGCGAAACAAGCGCGGCGTTGTCCCAACAAATCTTTGAAATCGGATCCGGCGCTTCCTGCAACCAGCCGTTGTCGATGTAGCGACCGTCGTAAACCGATCCATCGGTCGCGAAGCTCAGCTCGAGGTTCTCAAGCGAGGCAGGCGTCAGGAACAGCGCTGCAGCCACCGTCGCCTTCGTCTTCTCTTCGTCGAGGCGGATCCCCGCGCCGAGATCGATGGTCTTGTAGGCGCTATCGGCCACGAAGCCGTTCTTCAACGCTTCCTTCCAGGCGTCCTCCCCTTCCCCGGCGATCGCCGCAACAGTCTTGCGCACTTCGAGATAGGCCGGGGACGGTCCACCCTCGGCGTCCTCCCCGGTGATCAAGGCCGCCGCAGCCTCCTCGGCCTTCGCGTCCTTCCAAGCCAGCAGCTGCGAGAGCAACTCCAGCTCCGAAAGGCCGCCGAAGAGCGGCAGGATCATCGGCTGCACCAGACAATAGGTGCCTTGCGCGGTGCGCGAGTCGCTCCACGACTCCAAATAATGAGCGGCCGGCACGTGCCAGGTCGAGGCCCAGGCCGTGGCGTCGGTCCGCAGCCCGAGATGCACACTGGTCTTGGCCTTCTTGAGCAGTTCGCCAAACTTGAGATCGCTGGGCGCGTCGTAAGCCGGATTGGCCGGGGTCAGCAGGATGAGTGTCTCCACCGCCCCACTCTCCAAATCCTTGGCCAGCGCCTCGATCGAACCGACCCCCTCGCGGCCGGTCTGCACCGGACGCAGCGGCTTGTTGTCGCCATAGGCTTTCAGCGCAAAGTTCAGGGAGGTCACCAAACGGTGCAACCCCTCGCTGTGCCGGCGACCGGCGAGGACCATGGCCTGACCCTTGTTGTCCCAAAGATCCTCCGCGCAGGCATTGATCCACTTCTGCTTCCAAGTGTCATCACGCTCCGCGCTCTTCTCAAAGACGAGCGGCTTGATCTCCGCGAGAATTTTCTCCAACTGCGCATCCTCTGCCTTGAGGTTGACCCGGCGGGCGATCTCCGCCGCGAAGCGGAAAATCTCACTCGGGGTGGCCCGCAAACGGTGATCGGCCATGCCGCCGGTCATGCTGAAGGCCGTCTCCACCACGTAGAGGCGGTTCATCTTGTCCGCCCCGACCTCGTTCTTGTAGTCCTCTCCGCCGCCTTGCCGTCCCTTGAAGAACGGACCCACCTCTCCCTGCTGGTCGAGGCTGGCAAAATCGGCGTCGAGCGAGAGGATCCGCTTGGCCTTCGAAAAGTCGGCCACCACCTCCGCTCCGTCCGCACCAAAGGCACCGTCCAGAGCCTTCTTGCGGCCTTCCCCGGCGAGTGCTTCGTAGCGGTAGAATTTCGCCCCGGAAAACGCCGTGCCAAGTTCCCCCACCATCCGGGCGCGGGTCGGGCTGTCGTCTTCTCCAAAAACAAAACCAATCTTGCCGGAGCCCTTCGCGACCTCCGTCATCGCCGCCACGAATTCCTCGCGGCTGGCCTTCTCGCCATTCTTGAGAATGTCCCGCGACCGACTCGGCGAATAAAGATCCAACACCGAGGCCTGCGTGAAGGCATCCGTGCCTCCACCATTCGGATGACTGCGGTTCGGCTCGAGCTTCGTCGGCCGTCCTTCGTGCGTGGTCACCACCAAGGGCACCGCGCCTTCCGAACGCGGCATGCTGGTCGCGTAAAACAACGGCTTGCCCGGAATGATCCACTCCGGCCCCTGCTTGTAGGGCACGATGTAGGCTTCCGGCCGACGGCAGGAAGCAAGGGTCAACCCCGCCAGCGCGGAGGAGGCCCCCATCAGCTTCACGAAGTTGCGCCGCGACATCTCGCGCTCTTCCTCGTCCATCTCGGCCGTTCCCGCCGGGAACTCGCGCTCCATCCAGGTGCGGAACTGCGGAGTGTTCTCCAGCTCTCCAACGGAGCGCCAGACTTCCGTCCCCTGCTCGGAAGCGGGAATGTCGGGGTGTTGCCAGATGCGTTTGCTCATCTCCGGAAAATTTAGCGGTGGCAGGTGGTGCAGCTCTCCTTGGGCTTGATGTTCCAGTGCTCCTTCAGGTGCCTGCCAAAATCGAGCTGCGTGGTGATGCGCTTGTTGTCCTTGTCGAAAATCTCGTTCTCCTTCAAATAGTCCTCCGCGACGTAGTCGAGATCGTACACTTTCTCCAAGGGCCGGAGGTGGTTCTCCGGAGCGCGGTGACAATCGAGACAGAAGCCCATCGAGTGGCTCTCGGCGTGATAAACGACCCGCATGTGGTTCACGTTGCCGTGGCAACTCACACAACTCACCCCGCGGTTCACGTGCGCGGAGTGATCAAAGTAAACGTAGTCCGGTGAACGGTGCACCCGAACCCATTCGATCAGATGTCCTTCACCCGCCTCGCCGGTCAGCTCTTTGTGGTCCTCATCGACCCCAATCGCGCTGCGCAGAGCCGCCAGCTTCGGACTGCCTTTCGCGACGTGCTGGTGACAGTTCCAGCAAACGTTGGCGGTCGGCACGTTGGCGTGGCCGGAATGCTCCACAAAACTGTGACAGTAGCGACAATCCAGCCCCAGCTGGTTCACGTGCAGCTCGTGATCATACGGGATCGGCTGCGAGGGTTGATACCCTACCCGCTGGGCCTTGGGAGTCGCGTAGTAGGCAAATCCTGCCACTACTACTGTCCCCAATGCCCCAAGACATACAGCAATCTTCAGGGGCAGGAGGTTCGTCCACCGAGGGAAAAAATTGGCCATCAGCTGAGGAGTCAGTAAACGCTTGTGAAACTTTTCACAAGGCCTTTGTGAAATTTTTCACAAGCAAAGTTGCTTGAAAACCCCGCGTCCGATGCAGGGTTGCGTGGGTCTAAGTCCGAGGCCCCTTTCTGGCAACATCAATTTGCCGTTTTCAATCTTTTGGCGGCACTTTTTTCAAGCGCTCCTGCGCCCGCCGCCTCTCCCCAATCCCATCCTCCGTCCTTCTCTCAGTCCTTCTTCTCCTTCTCCAAATCCTCCTTCTTGGGCTTCCCGTGCTGATCCACCTCCAACGGCGGCACCTTCCGTCCCTGTTCCTCGACCGGCTCCCCGGCCGGTCCCACTGCGCCCTTTGGCTCAGCACCCTCCACAGGCCCTGTCACAGGCTCCGCCGTCGGCGATTGCGGGGCGGGCACCACAGGCACCACCCCCTCCTCTTCCACCGGCACAGCCGGAATGGCCACCCCCGTGTGCTGGCCATCCAAGGGCACCGCCTTGTCGTCCGAATTCCGCACCGACAGGCACAGCAGATTGTAGTTGTGCCGCAAGGCCGCCGGAAAGCCGACCCGGCCCGGCTCACTGATCTCCTCACGCAACAGCTTCGAGGTCAGGTTGCCGATCAAATCCGTCCCCACTTTCGCCGCCCGATCCATCCCCACTACCGAAGCTCCCGCCTTGGCCCCTCCCTGGATCAAGTCACTGGAGATCTTCCGCCCCTGCAGCGCAATCGTGCTCCGCGCCGTGTCAATATTACTGTCCTTGTCAAAGGTCAGCTCCAGGCTGGCGTGGTCGTTGCTCGCAAACACTCCCCGCAAGTGATCAATCCGCACCGAAATGAAGACCCCTCCATCCAACGTCGGCGAAATATGCGGCTTCCAGGTCCGATACTTCGACCCGGAGATCTCATAGTCCGCCGCCTCATCGCCCTTTTGCTTCCAGCCACCCAGCATCTTCCCAAACACCTTCTCGTCGAGCACCGGGGCTGCCTCCAAGGCCCCGCCCAGGAGGCAGGCCATCAAAGTGGGAAGGATCGTTTTCATGGTCTGTTCGCCGCTAAAGCGTTCTCCGCCGCCCCCCTTGTCTGGGACCCGCCGCCGGATTACCGCACTCCCTAATCCCTGCCGCACGCTCCGCAACCAAAATCTGCGAAAACCCCGGGAAACGAGGGGTCCCGCCCCTCTTCGTTCCCTCCATGGGCCCTGCAGGGGGCCGCGGAGGCCGCCCGCCGGGCAACAGCCCTCAGTCCCCCAGCCACCGCTCCAGACGATGCCAAAGCCCGCTCCCCACCAACTCATCCGCCGAGGAGGCCAGTCGCCGGATCAACTCCAGCACATCCCCATCCCCCGCCCAATGCCGCAGCACTGCGGCCTGATTCCCCATATTCACCAGCTGATTCAGCACAAAAGCCGCCAAGGCCACGTCATCCACATAGCCCAGCGGCCCCAGAAACGCCTCCGGAAGGAAATCGAGCGGACTAATGAAGTAGCCAATCACCAACGACAAGCGGGCCTTCAGCTTCAGCGGCACACTCCGGTCCACCAACAGCGCACAGAGCAAATGGAAGAGATCCGGCGCAGCCAGCAGGAATTCCGCCCAACGGTTCTCACGCCCCGTCTGCCGGCGCGACCACCGCAGCACCCGCCTGCGCAGCCGATGATAAAAGCCCACCCGCTCCTGCTCACCCGGCAAAAGGGCCCCTTCGTCCAAGGCTTCCGGATTCATCGGCTCATAATCGGCGTCCATCATGATTAAAAAGCAGCTGCCCTCCCCCCGCAACATACGCAGATTCCCACGCAAAGCAATCCCCCCCCCCCCCCGGAAACCCTAGCGCCCCGACCGAAGGCCCGCCCCGACCGAAGGCCGGTCCCTTGCTCCCCGGGCCCCTGATCGACCATCCCTCCTTTTCATCCCCCATCCCATTCGCGTCAA
>Ga0105050_10001503_pt1 | contig 34955 bp, 32 predicted proteins | sample FRY01_FD_78088 | JGI IMG/M metagenome (GOLD analysis project Ga0105050, IMG submission 78088) | Freshwater microbial communities from Lake Fryxell liftoff mats and glacier meltwater in Antarctica - FRY-01 | ecosystem: Environmental > Aquatic > Freshwater > Ice > Glacier meltwater ...
AATTTAGACACCTCGGGATTAGAGTATGTAATAGCACCAGACGATGCGTGCTTCTTATGATGCATAGATGTGGTGGCTCTCGGTATGTCATTCAACATGATAGAAACACTCACACCCTCGTTAACATAGTTATCACTGGACGGTGATCCAATATCTACGATAGCGTATGGAAATCTAATTTCAGCGCTCATCAGTATACTGCTTTATTGCTTAAACCAAGAGCCAGTGCCGCAACGGCAACTTGTTCGGCTGCGCTGTCTGATGCATACCAAGCCTTGTTCAGCCCTTGATTCTTAATAATATTCAGAAAACATGTGGAGTTCTCTAATTTTGTTTTGACCAAATTATGGGGGTATCTAACTGGCTCGTGATCAATGACTAACTCATATCCAGCCTCTATGGCTGCGTCAGGCAGAAGATTACCACGCACCCCGGACACAGCGGGCCAGTCCACCACAAGTGTCCCAGTGGTATCTGGGAAGTATTTAGCGTAATGTCTAACGGACCCTATGTCCAGAGAGAGAGTGGTGCTATCCAAATATTGGAATACCATTGTTTGCACGGCTGGCCATTCTGATGGGTTTCTTAATACCTGTGGAAATCCATCAGTGTCTGGTACCAGCTTACCTCCTGTAATCACGTCAGTCGCCCTAATAAGACGTGTCATATCGTAAGAGCGTTCAGACTCATTGAATCTCGTACGCACCGCCGGGAAGGCATCCACTGTACCGAGTACACCCTTTACAAAGTAGTCGGTAGTCGTATCTTTTAAACCAAGAAGTTCTCTAACTCCCTTCTCGTCTTTAGACTCCCTTGAAGGTTTGAAAGACTGAAATATCTGCAACTCAGGAGATAGAAATCCCGTGTCTCGATTTGTAACTGCTAGGAGTATGGAGTTGGTCATGCTGGTTTACCCACTTGCGTTCCTAGGATTACAAATGGTTGTGTGTTTAGTTCTGAATTTGGAGCACCTAGAACCATACCTGTAACGTAAACTTGATAAGCTTCATTATCTATAGAAACTGCAATAGGAGCTCTAGCTTCGCTTACTCTGTTATCCTCGAACCAATTTAGCATACGCTGTGTTGTGCCTCCACTTCCGAGATTAACTTTTCCTAGCAGTATTTCTCCCCCTATCTGGACGCTTCCGAAATTTTGACCGAAGGAGTATATAACATTGAAGTTCTCTGTCGTGGATACAGGAAGAATGATATCATTCAAAGAAAGAGCTATACCAGTGATTAGGACAGGATTTTCCTCACCTCCCACCTCCCTAAGGCCTGGAACGTCGTATATACCCTTGTCGTCGCTACTAAGGGTGTCGTCGCTACTAAGGGTGTGCCTATATACACAACCTCGAGACGGGAAGAAATTCTGCGATATGTTCATAAATCCTCGAGGGTGATGGCTATTCTAGTAAGAAGCTCGACCATTTGCGTATCTTTACTCACCTCTGTATCTCCTCTAACTAATCTTTTTTTAATATTCTCCAGCGACTTAGCCTGGTCGTTATATCCATACTTTTTGGCCTCCATTATGTTGGTGTCAATGGCCCCAATGACGGTTTGGCTGTCGTGCTTCATTAGAGTGAGTAGATCCTTACCTAGTCCGTATTTAAGATTTTCCTCTAGATTACGTGCGTCTTTGCCAGTCAGGCCTTTTGCAAACTTATTTATGTCTTGCGAGACACGCTTTTCCACGCTCGTGCCATCCGAATTAAAAAGGTCACCATTCTCGCCAGACTCGAGTGGACCATACAGCTCCGTGTACATAGCTGTTCGGGCCGAGGCGCTGATCTTGGGTGCTATATCATCCATGTCACTCTTGTCCGCGTAGTAAGTGTCCCCGCTGATGGAGCCCAGCGCCACACCGTGTCCCGCAGTTTCCGACGCATTCAGGAATTCCATATATCCGCCCGCCGTCGACATTTTCGCCTTCATAAATGCAACCTTCTTATCTGGGGACATTCCAGCTAGACCAAAGGCTGACTCGAAAGCCTTACCTCCAGGACCATCAAGCATCTTCTTAATTTCGACATCAGTTAAGTTATGTCCTCCATCCTTATTGGCTTTGCCCAAGTTTGTAGCTTTACCCTGAGCTATGAGTCCGCCCATGGCTCTATGCATACCAACCTGCTCACCTGGCATCATTCCTGATGCCAGGTTACGGAATAAATCTTTATCTACTTTTATGTCAGTTCCTAACGCGTTCTGACCTGACCAGGTGGCAAGCTCTATTCTGCGGTTTATGATACCGTCTTCTGTTCTGTTGTTTGATGCCAGTATTGATGACTCTGCCATCATATCCATCTTCTTGGCTGAGATACTCAGACCTCCTTCTTTCACACCATCTTCCAGACTAGCAATCATCTGTTTCTTGGTCTTATCATCAAGTTCAGAATTTTCTATAACAGAGCGAGCCTCAGCGGCGTTGCCTCCCATCAGCGCCTTGGTTATAGCAGACTGATTCTTCGCAGTCATTGTAGTAAACACGTCTGCCATGAAGTCTCCTCCCTTAGTTCTCTTATTGTTGAGCTCACCCATCACCTCACGAGCATTGAGTTTTATTCGGGCTTGATCCTCGCCCGATGTAAACTTAGACAATTCTTTTCCTGCCGCCGGTCCCAAGTTCTCTATGACGTTATCATAGCCAATTGCATCAATGTACCCTGTCGCAGTTTGGCCAGTAGCAGTTCTTACCGCCTCATTGAGTTTGTTTCTGGCCTCCTTGAGGTTGGACCTACGTTCTGAAGATGTTGCTCCAGTTACGCTATTTACACCGGCTATGGCTTCTCTGATTCTACCCTGATTGGTAGGGTCCATACCTTCAGATTTGTGAAGAGCGTATAGAGCGCCAGCCATCTCTGGGTTCTCCCTGGCTAACGCCGCGGCACCTTGCACATTAATATCATTAACTTCCTCTCTACTATGTGTAGCAACGTATCTGCCCTTCTCGCCTTGAATCACGGCGTATTCATTAGAAGCGTTTATGGCTCCTTGTGTGCGTCTGAAGATATCTTCTGCCGCGAAGCTGCCAAAACTACCGCCACCTAGCGCTGTCCCCATAGCCGCCTGTTCTCTAGACACAGCGCCGACGGACATACCAGCTGAAGCTGCCATGACTTTCATACGAGCCACCTTAGCGAAGATTTCCTGTGACCCTCCCACAGATGATATGTCCATACCAGTCAAATCCTTGGCGTATTGTGATAATTCCAAGAACGGTCTAGAACCGAATATGTCTTTCATAGCAGACATGGCTTTAGCTCCAGCCTCTATCTTTTCATTGACTGCTCTAGACGTCCCTTGGTCCATATCAAAGACAGATAAACCCTTATTGAAATCTTCGCCTTCGAGCGACTGAAGGTCCTTTTGCAGACTACTGTTGCCAGACCTCTTGGCTGCCGCCATCATGGACTGTCTTTCACTCTCGCTACCCACTGTCCTCAACTCCCCGCTTGTCATACCAGCAAATCCTCCGCCCTGTCCTATGAGGCTGGCTACCTGTCCTATCTCACTTCTATTTAGCCCACTGGTTCTCCGCAATCTGGCACCTCCTGTGTCTGTGTAGAAATGATCCTGCATGCGATCCAGAGATACACGAGACATCTGGTCGTTAACATAGCCAGCTCCGCTGTGGTAACCCCTAGTACCTCCCGTACTCATCTCGAACCTACCTCCAGAGGCGAGACCTGTGTTCACGCCAGAGTACATATCCAAAATGCTTCCCCCCATAATGGGAGCCACTAAATTACTGTTTATAGCCATACCGGCAACCATGGATGCTGCCTTACCATTAGACCTCATCCACTCCGCGGAATTAGATCCAGCTATTATGCCGCTTGCCATATGGGCAGCGTGCTGCGCCCTTTTATCACTCTGCAATAGCCAAGCTGTCATCTTGGCATCTTGCTGAGACTTAAGAGATCCTAATACAGCATCGGTTTGATTAGGGACATACCCGCCATGTCCGGGATTGCCGCCTATTCCCGATCCGGGAGAATTTAGGTAGATGCTTGTAGGGTCAAATGACATTAGGATCGTCTCTTATTATACCAGCTTTCTCCAACGATTCATATAACTTGAATATGGATTCTACCGCTTTAGGTATAGCTTGCCACTTTGTGTTGAGCATGGAAAGCTCTGAAAGCCGCTGCAGTGATCCTCCCAGTGTCCGCATGGTATCTGGAACTTTGGCCGCTGATATGAACGAAGCAAAGGCCCCCTGTAAAAGAGTCTGATCCTTCCCGGCCTGCGCTATCATTTCATAATCTATAGCCTGTAAGACCATATTCTCACGAGCCACAGATCTAAGTCCGTGACTGAAGTCATGACGCAACAGCCCCCGCAGGTGGGCCAACACCATTAATCTGTGCCTGCGGTCGACCAAAAATCCTGGTTAAGAGCTGCATCTGTGCAGAGTTTGATTTTGATCGTAAATATACGTAGCGCCAGGAGTATGTAGTGCCAACGAACGTGGTTTGTTTTACCCGACAGAGTTGCGGCGTGTTCTCGCAATCCTATAATATTTTCATCTACACTCTTACTAGGGTCAGGATTGAAGGGGGCATAATCCTTATCGTTAATACACAGCACCTGCATGCTTACAGCGTACTTCTGCATAGTCGTGGCATACATCGACGGGTCCTTCACTCTACCTGCATCCTCGTCCGAATTCATAGTAGCGAACAACAGATCCATGGCATCCACGGATAGAGTTCTGCAGGTGATGTCTAGCGACTCGTTGCTAATCGGTGTACGGATCGTTAATTTCACATCTGTATCATTCAGCGCAGCCTTAAGAAAAAGTACCTTTTCATCTTTACTGACCACGACCTCACCCACGTCCGCTACTTTGGTGGCCCACGCCATGAAGTTTATCTCGCTAGGCCCTTGTGTATCAAACAGCGGATCTAGTGGTGTGTCTACACGCTCTTCTTCAGAATCCTCCTTAGGGGGTAGCAGCAATGCCTTAGCCTCCGCTGCAAGATCTATAGGCTGTGGGACTTCCGAATTCACGGCTGTCACACTTTCTTTGTTAAGGAATTCTTTACGGACCTCCTCGGCATCCGTGCTTGGTAATGGTTCTTCACTCATATTATTGTTTCTTAAAGAATCTGTGGATTATAGGTTGAAGACTAAATCCAGTAGCCTTTGTTTTCAACTCTTTTGGTGCCTTGCTAGAAGGTTTGAACAGAGAATCACCGCCTGTGTATGTGTACGCCCTGTCTCCTCCTCTACCCGGCCATGGTAGGTTTCTACCGTTATTCGGTGCCTCTTTTAACTGGTCACTGCTGTAACTCCAAGTTTTAAAGTTACTTAGGTTGTCTTCGCCGCTGGGTAGAGGCTCGTCGTTTCGTACGAACTGCTGAGACAATGGCTCATATAAGTCACGACCGTCCCACATGTATTCATCCCGATCTCCGAAATCCCATTTTGCTCCGGGGTCGGTGGTTGCTAAGGGTGGGACTTCTGTAAGAAGCTCCAATGCCTCTGCCGCGCTTTCAAACACAGGACCCTTCCACTCTTCGCTGACCTCCGTTATATGGTTAAAGTGTTGTGATAATCCCAAGCTAGGCCCAGGTATCTTCGGTCCTTGTATACTTCCTTTAGATGCGACGCTGTTTGTCTGTAGTTTATCAATATTGGTGCACCCACCTTTAACGGTGAAACCGTCCCCTACTATGAATGACTGACTGCTGAATGTGACAGTAGGGCTGTACACAAGTGTTTTTTTAGATTTGATGCTCACACCGTCCTCCGCATCAACTTCAATATATGCGTTCCCAGCTCGTATGGTAAGACCAGCCGCAACACTTTGAAGGATTAGATCCTCGTCCTCTGCTCTCGTCTCTATTACAGCTCTACGCTCGCTGCGAAGGTAAGTGCGACCTTTTGTTGTCTCAAACATTATGGCGGCTGGTAGAACCTCTGGAGCCGGATCCTGATCAGGATCCTCTGCTTTCGGTGCCTCCTCGTTCTCTGGATCTACGGCGTCACTCTTTAGCCATATACTACCCCATTCGCACAATGCGTGTAGAAACGCCCTGGACTTAATCTTTATACCACCCGATATTGCTACCAGATCAATGCTTCGTCTGGCCTTGAACCTTATATTCTGTCCTGCGTTAAAAATTATGTCCCCTCCCACATTAACCTCATAATGTTTAGGCGTACCGTACTGTATACCGTTATCTCCTGTTACCGTGAAGTTACCATACGAATCCAAGAACAGATGTGAACCGTCTCTCATGATACGGAATGTAGAGTACGTTTCTATGTAGCCTATTCCAGTATTGCTATTCTCCCGGTCTTCTTCCTCGCAGTTTATATCAGGTTCTGGAGTCTCTTCTTCAGAAGGGACCTTCCATATCCCTTTTTCCTCCATTTGAAGAAACCTAGCGTAGGAGTGATACTGATTGAGCCACCGGGCATACTCTCGCAGTTGGTAAGACGCATTGATAAGTTTTGAGGTGTCGTCGTAGTCGTCCCATAGCTTCAAATATTTACCTTCGAGTGAATCGAATTCCTTTTTCTTGAGACCTTCCTCCCATCTCTTAACTGGTATGGGGACTATTATTCTAGTCACTTTTTCCACTGCAAACTCCGCCACAGTCTGCCATAAAATAGAACCATCTGATCCTATGTGCGTTCTAGCTTTACCGGAACGCAATGCTTCTGCCGACAGCTTGGCGTAGTCACCAACAGCCTTAGATGGGTCTGAAACTATCTCGTTTATGAAATCTCCCAAGAAGCCTATGTACTTACTGAAACGCCATCGTCCAGTCTCCGTTACGTGATCCATAGAAGAGAAATCTACCTCTCCTTCTATTGAGGGAGCTTTAGGATCCGTAGGGGTCTTGAGACCCCAAGCCTCGTGCTCATACGACGTACCGTCCCACATAACATTTAGACGACCGTTGTTGTAGATCTCCATGTCGCCAAATGCTGATATATGTTTAAAATTGTCAGATACAACCCTAACCATGTTGTTCAGAAGGCATGTCTCGATCTTAGCTCTGTCCCCCGCTTGAAGCTTTGCTATACCTGTCAGGAGACCAAGCATCACCCCCAAGTCGTTACCTATAGTGTACTCGCCCTCTATAGTATCATTATGGCTGGTGGATCCTGGCGCGAACGTACTGAACTCTTTGCCTACCTCTTTATATGTAGATAAGTCTGAAGTCTTGAATCCGAGTCCAGCTATTGTTCTTGTGTTGTGTGAATTAGCATCCGGGGCGGAAGATGGTACGCCGCTCATTGCGTACGTGGACTCACCTGATTTAACCACCAGAACCACACTTCCAGGTGGGGGAGTGTAATTAACCTTTATGCCAAGTAACCCGGCCATAGGTCCGTCTGCCCATACACAGTTATTTATGACCTCTCCGTTTATGTCCAGCTTGACGCGCATGACACCCTTACCGTGGTGCGCTGCTTCCACTACGGCTCTATAAACGAAACCTTCCTGCGTGTGCGTACTGGACCCCTGACCACGCTGTTCCACGCTTCTCTCTTGCTCCCTATAGGGTTTACCCTCGTCTTGAGTCCTCATATAAAATAATGGGCGGTGGTACTGTTGCACCACCGCCCCTTTGATAGGCCAAAAGGCACCACCACGCAACCACGATTAACCGACAGACATGCTAGCGACTCTAATACTAGCTCCTTCAGATACTTCCAACGTACCAGCTTTGAAATTTATGCTTACGTTTTCAGGGACGCCACCTGAGAACTGTACACCAGATCCTCCCGAGTTGGATACCGCAGAGCACCCACCAGTACCATCTAGTCCAAGCGCTACTCCGATTACCTTTCCGCAAGCGTTCTTTAGTGCACCGAAAGCGCTCAGGAATCCACCTTTACCCACTAGACGCGAGAAGGTGATGTTTCCTTGCGGCTGTCCTGTGATCCAGAATAGAGTGGGTGAACCAGTCTCAAACTTGGCGTTTACAGTCTGAGAATAAGTAGCCTGAACTGTCTGCACTAGAGCCATACGACTACCCAAGCTGATAGTCGCAAACTCTGAAGAAGCGATTTGCCCGTTGGGTTTAACGTCGCGATTATAACCGAAAAAGTCAGTAGCCATGTTCTTATAGTATCAGATGTTATAGGTTAACGTCAACGGAAGCCCGTAGAGTTACAGAAATATTATTTAGAGGGAGAGGCATAAACAATTGCGCGTAAACATTGATTCGATCCTTCAGTACAGCATCAGCTTCTACAACAAGACTGTCGAATGAGAGCAGAGAGGGACCGTAAGACGTTCCGAAGTCAGTTTGTGTTGCCTCATCAAGCAACGTGTATATGCGGTTTCGAATCTCAGAGATTGTGGACGGGGTCACATTGTAATGTCCAATGTAACCATCCAGAAGGTCTTTGATACCGAAGCTGATGTTGTCAAGGTTCACCCCGATGTTGTCCTCGTAATACAAGGATCCATTAGAGGAGTCCGTGGTCAGCTGGTGCCTGATATATACAGCACCAGACTCAACATCCTGAGTAATCACGAAAGTACCTGCGGCGGCAATCTCGTCCAGCAGCCCCCTATTGTACCTTGTGTACATTTTAGACGCGTCAGTGACTGACGTAATCTCCGTGCGTGTAAGTCCTTGATGTGGAAGAAGAGCACTTCTGAGACCAGCAATCTCTGCTGCCACAAATCTATTAGGTACTGTAACGGTTGCCCCGTTCTCGAAGACTGTTCCGCCTTCAAGCCAGATGTTGGCAACGCGACGTGAGCCCAACCCAGCGGAGATGCCCTTTATGTACTCGGCCTGGCTTTTAGGTGTGTCGGCTTTGACAATTTTAATGTCTACAGCAGCAGTCGAAGAAGGAGGACCAGACTCCAACGTCAGAACATCAGAAGAGATGGTAGCTATCACGTAGTAGGCATCAGACGCCACGTAGTGAACCTTATCCACTCCTTCCACCAATCCAAGAGAAGTGAAGTCCACTCCAGGGCTGACTGTCGTTAGCGTCTTTTGGTCAGTGCCAGTGAACGATCCTTGAAGGTTGTCACCGTCCGAATCTAGGATTAGCTTTGCATACTCTCCTGGAGAGTCAGTTCCGATATACGCTCGTCTGAACTTCTTGAGTTCCTCTGAGCTCATATCCAGAACGTGTGCCTTGACCACAGCATTAACCGCGCTGTCAGATGTAATGGCCGCGAATGCGTAAACCATGTCTGTTGACTCTGTCTTTGCCAGAGCCTCAGAGAAGCCTTCTGCGTCGTCTGAGTCTACTCGAAGTGCGTATACTCTGTTGCCCTGCGCCCCGGACAGGGCCAGGTTAGCAGCGTAGGCCAGATCGTTGTCCTGACTGACAGACCCAAGTTTTGTTGTAATGTCAGAGTATCTATCGATAGTGATTATACCTTCACCAGATGCGGAAGGGATTAGCTCTCTGTATCCAACATGAAGCGTTCCTACTCCATCAGAATAGGCCATCCATTCGTTACCACCACTGCGGTTAGAGTCGTATAGGGCCAAACCGGAATCCACTGTTACGTCAGTGGCGTCGGCTGTCCAAGCGGAACCATCAGCTGCATCAGTGACATCCACTTCCCCGGTGAACGGTACTACCACTTTGACCGTGGCTAGATTGACCTCGTTGTCAGTGAATAGAACAGTATCCACTACAGGACCATCCAGAATCAAGTGGTCGAAGTTTGTTGTACTGGTAGTAGCCTTGTACCCATTAGTGTAGAATATGTCTCCAACACGAAGGAATCCCTGCGAATAAGATCCTAGTTGAATATTGATAGACAACCCCAATCCTATAGCTACACCCCCACCATCAGTAACAATAGTTACCTCTGTGGGAGTCAGTAGACCAGCTGTATCAGACACTCTGATCTTAGCACCAGCACCGTTTAACGCATCTGTGTTAGTAGTAGTTACTTTAAGAATTATAGTTGTATTCTTGGTCCCAGTGTACGTACCAGTTATGAATATGTCTGCGTCGTCGTCAACCTCGTCTGTCTCTAGATTCGTATAATCTCCATATATCTCGAAGGTGTACACCGCGCCACTCACCAATTCGTTGCTTGGTGTATTACCTGTTGCGTCAATTTCTATATCAAGACCCCCGAGTTCCGCAGAAGTGAAATCGTGTAGACCAGTACCACCGTTGCTGCTAGACAGCGATGATGTAGAGTATAGACCACTAGCTGAGGTAATTCTTACAGTCGAGTTAGTAGGAGTACCTCCGTTAACAACAGTGAGCGTAAACTTGTCTCCGAACTTACCTCCATACACTGGTCCGCGAGAGTAGTTGGCTTTTACATTAAAGGACTCCACGTACTCTATAGTGACGTCGTCGTGCACGAGAGCCGCAGCGGCCGATTGAGGGGACACAGGGTTATATGAGCTGTTGGATGGCAGACCATCAGACGCTGTCACGGAGCCGTACGTGGCAGCCACAGCTTTACCACGAAAACCAGTCACTGTACGTTTTTTCGTTACATCTCCCTCGGTAACATAAACCACGTCTCCAACTTTCATCTCACGATCCTTAAGAACCTCGGACACTGTCGCACCTTTCCAGTAACTAGTGGCAGCTCCATCATAAGCCACTCCGTGGTCCACAAGTCGTATGATGTTAGGCTCAGATAGATCCGGCACATACACATCGTGTATTGTTCCGTCATTCATGTTAGCGGCCACGACCGCTTCAAGGGACTCAGCCCATACACGAACAGAGGTCAAATCTACATTGGATCCTACAGATTCCTGATCCACACTGTCATCGTATGTGTACTGATATGTAAGGTTCTGACCAGCTGCCGCAAAGTTATTTGAAGGCAGTGTCTCAGTACCATAACGAGCAAGGAGATATTGTGGACCTACGACAATAGTGTTGATGCGACTGACAGTCGCAGACGGTGTACGGTCCAGAAGTTGCTTAATGGTAAGCTGTGGGCGCACGTAGTTCGGGATGCTCATAATAGAATATTGTAATTGTGGTGGTTACTAGTCAAGGATATCACACATTAGGGGCTATAACACTGGCAAATTTTTTAAGTCGGTGACTCTCCAGATTCACCGTCATAGCTAAATTAAACGTGATGTTAAGCGTAAGGTCAACACCGAAGAATCTATCTGGCTTACTCCTTACCTGTTGGGCGTCGGATAAACCCCGCACATCCATCTCCATCAAACCAACCCTGTTCATGATAGGTTTGCGCAAACCCACTAGAAATGCTGTGGTATTCTCAGCCATAGAGAACGCTACATCCGCACTCCTATGTACGTGGCTGAAGGTCATAGCCACATTTGCCAGAGTGGAATAAAACGTATCACTCCTGTCGTCCCCCTCCCCAGCGAAGTTATCCATAGCGGCTTTTCTGTAGTTCAACTGCATACCGATGAATATACCTGGGAAACTCTCTGTATTACTATCGTCGAATACGTAGGTAGGAAGTATGGATAGTTTACTAGCTCCCTCGTCGTCGTCGTATATTAGACAACCAAGAGGTTCAGAATACTCTCCGAAGTTGTTGCTGTCACTCCAGTGTACCTTTAACAATGACGTGAATACACGTCTCAGAGTCACACTACTAATAGGCTTATCCATACAGTCATTGAAATCACTGTACAATAAGTTGCCTGTAATATCTATACTCATGGCTTCGCTATTAAAGGCGGTAGTCTGTCAGGAAGAGGTACTCTATATCGTGGGTCGTTCCTCTGCAATAATTGAATCTTGGCATCCCACGCAACAGGCATCAGCCCTTTGAACATGTAAGGCTTAACCTCCACTCCCACGGCGTATCTGTTATCCGTGGGAGGGTGAACTATAAGATCTCCGGGTGCGAGTCTGGGGAATGCCATGAACCTAGCAGTGACATGATGCTGGTCCACAGCTCCCAATCCTTTTTCCTTATCCAGCACCAAGGTAGGGCCTACATCTTTGAACTCACACCACGTAAGATATGGTCTCCTGTAACCTCCCTCAAACTTTTGACCAAATGATGGCTCAGATTCACAGCTAGTATCTCCTATCTGAGCACCTGTCTCTGGATCATACAAACCCGATAAAGCACCCCTAGTTTTGACCTTGTAGTGTAGCACCTGTATACCGTTACCCCTGCCCATGCGAAGATACTCCATCTTCATAATCTTTGACAGAACCCCATACTCGGATCTTGATAGTTCATCAAGTATTCCTCTTATGGGGCTGTCATGCTCAACTCCCTCACTATCAATGAGTAACAAACGATAATGAGGAACCATGTGCCTGTTCGTGATAGTGAATTTATAATCTACATAGAAATCATCTGCAGTAATAGGTACTTCATTCATCAGAGACCAATCCCCGGCTCCATCTGGAGATCTGAACACGTGCATACTTCCTGTGTAAGATGGATCAAGAGTCCAAGACACCAGAGTACTCTGTGATCCATACGATGGTTGCAACTGTATATTTTGAAATACTGACATGTTACGAGAATGTACGGTAAGCCTGGTTTATATTGCGTGTTACCTTAATATCTCTTGCCACAGCCATCCATCGCTCTCGGCACTCTTTTATTTGCCACTTGAGATGTTCTATCCTTTTACTGACGATGTTAGTACCTACTCCTCCGGCCGTATAATCAATATCGTTGCGCTGCAGTTTGGATATTAAAGACAGATACAACTGTTCGGCTGTGGCATCAAGAAACACGTTAGTGTCTGCTGGTAAATGAGGCCATATAACTTGTGACACGAATGGAGGAATTGAATTCCACGCACGTGAAGCTCTCTGCATAGCCGAGGCTATTTCTTGATCAGAGAACGACAGGTCAAGATCCAGGTCATTATCCTCAATAGATCTATCTAGGATATACAACCGAACATCTTCATTAGTGATAAAGGACATTAAATGATGTTGTTTACTTGAGACTGCCGCTGATGGAGACGTTGCCTAAGTTCCTTCAATTGTCTAAGTTCAGCAGACAATTGAGATGCCCCACTATCATAACCAGTCAGGTTGTTCCATCCTCTTCTCAATACTCCTCCTATGCCGGGAGAATTGGAGTTCGCCAACCATTGTGACGCATCAGTTGCGTTCGTCTCACGCGCCCGGATGGCTCTCTCTACATCTTCCAGCTTAGCAGCAATGCTACCACCAGCCCTGGCTTGATCCTCACGCAGTCCGCCTGTAGATCTTGCAGCACTGCTCAGTACCTCACTCTTACGTTTCTGTAGCTCCCTTATCCTACCAGCCACATTGTTGTCACTGAGTGCGCCATCTATACCTCCTCCGTGGTTAGTTCCTCTTTCCAATTGCGCAATCTGATAATCTATCCTATCCGCCTCGGGGCTGCGTGTATTGGCATACGTACTACGAACTCCTGCTGATCCTCCAGCGCCTAAGTCTGTAGATACTCCCACACCGGACTCCCATACGGGTCTACGTGAAGAGCCTCCTCTTTCCCTTCCAGCTGCCCCACTAGGGACGTCGTCCATGTACGACGGCATCCAATAGTCTTCTCCCGGCATACCGACGCCATATCCCGTGGCGGGTAGCAACCCAGACATAGAGTTACCAACGCCTCCGATTGCGGCACCACCCAGACCTGCTCCAGCAAGAACTGTGTTACCGGGACCCATAAGGTGACGCATTTGATATTTAGCCCAGTTCTCCTTCCATGGTTTCATAATAGTGGAAGTCGGTGGCATACCTGCAACTCTCAGCTTATTGTTAACACGAGTCCAAGTCTTGGATCCAGTATTTCTAAGAGCGCCTCGATTTAGGAAATTTATACTGCGAGGGTTCAAACTAAAGGTTAAGGCTTTTTGTCCTGCCCTTCCCAACGCTTTGATACCTATACTTGGTCTAAGTAGAGCAGCGCCTCCTAGTCCTACACCAACAAGGGCACCCAGACCAGCCCCCAGTACTCCGTCTCCTACAGGCTTAGGAGCCGCACTGAACATACCATCCAAACCAGATGCCTGTTTACATGTTGATACAAATCCTTCCTGATAGTCCTCATCCCTGTCCATCAGCTCGTGCTCCTGCGCTTGCTTTACCAATGTTTGTGTTACTGGCACAGACATACCAGCGTCTACACAGACACCTACAAATCCTTCTAGGTAGTCCATAGAAAAAGTGTTTAGACTCATAATGATTAAGTTGTAGACAGTATAACCTTAGAACGTGCAGGTAAAAGAAAAATTGACACCGCCGACCCGCACATGGCGGCGGTGTCAATTTATTAGTGTATCCACCCATCACGGGAAAACACTGATCGATATACTGGGTCCTCACTTTCAGGAGGACCTATGGCCTTGTAAACAAGGCCCAGGAGTACGGCGGCCTTAGACGGGACCATCATGACTGCCCTGTCTTTCTCATGTTTAATGATTATAATGTCACCTGGACCTATTCCGGGTATATAACTGAACTGCACGGTGTGTGCAGGGGTCTCTATTAGAAGAGGAGGCAGTAGAGCCCTTATCTTCATGGTAACGAGAGGCGCACCTACAACTGGCGCTGACTCCAGTATAACGTAGGCCCTGACAACGTCGATCAGGCCTGTCTCATACCCCGAACGTGAATTGACAACCTGCCCTATGCGTCGGCAGGTTTTGTTGTATTCCATTTTCGTCATTCCCAGGCTAGGAGCCCCCCACACTCATCCGATATTGATGGAGAACACTCCACCAAAAGTCCGAATGGAGGGACGAGGCGGATGATCCTTCCGCCTTCGTTTTTGATCTTGTCGCAGATCCTTTTTCTGTCTGCCAGATCACCCTCCGCCTCTGTTATGACGTACAGACGCATAACCGATTTCTTTGTTGTTTCTTCACTCATATTTTTTTGATTTTTACGACCATAGATTAGGGCGCTTCAACTATACGTAACGCCAGATGAGCACTCATTACGTACAAAATAAAACCCCCGCAGTATCTCTACTGCGGGGGTTGAAGGTTATCTATAACCAGAGTGTGTTACGGATTGAACTTACTCTTAGCCACACCAGCAACGTTAGCGATCGTGAGACCGATCTTCTCCATGGCAGAGAATCGAAGGATGTCCTTCTTCTTCTCAACATACATGGTCACGTTCTGAAGGACGTATGCCCGACCCAAGTACGAAGGCTCAGCGAACTGATACACCTCGTTGTTTGGGATGAGCTCATCCTTGATTGTGAAGATGTGCCTGATGCCCATGACCTTACCTTCAGTAAGGGCCGTAAGACCGTCTTGGAACATGTTCTGAGCAATATCACCACCGATTTCGCTTCGGTCCCATTTAAGGAAAGCCTTAGCTGTTTTACGGTTCATGAGATAAACACCATTGTTCAATCTCTGATTTTCCAGGTGGGACAGAATCTCCACATAGGAATCTCTGGTGATACCAGCAGCAAGCGAGAACGCCTGTTGCGAACCAGACTCGCCAACTCCGCCGTAGGCACCTACCACACGGTCAATAGTTCCGACGAATCTACCATCTTCTTCAGTTTGCACATCCTTAAGCGCGTTGTCCGTGATGATACCACGGAGGTCCGACTTGTATGTACGAAGTTCGTCCACGTTCTTCGTGAACTCAGGGGTCACGATTTTTGCGAAGTAAACAACGAACTTATCCATACGGTAGAACGCTGTGTCCGCCGTATCGTTGAATGTGACCGACTTAGCTCCAGGGCTGTCGGGTTCCATTTCTTCTACGATAACTGGCAGATCAGTGTCCGGCAGGTATGTCAGTTTCTCATTCGTAACAGGCTTGTAAGGGATGATAGAACGCGAGAACCCGTTTTCACGGAGCTTACGTCGAATCATGTTACTAGCTGCGTCGGACGCACTTTTCAGGTATCCATCATCAGAGTTGCTGATTGCATCGAGCAACTTGCGGTTGAGCACTTCAGCTGGTTCCACCTGAACTTCTTGATTTTCTTGACTCATTATTTTGTGTCTTTCTTGGGTTCAGGGTTAGTCAGTCAGAGCTGGCTTGTACATCGTACGGAAGGTAAGCACGTCCTTGAACACTGTGTTCGAGTTTGTGCCGTTCACGCTAGGAACAGAGCCAGCAGTGGCGTTGTTCACGGAACGTGTAACCTGCCCGATTATAACTGTTGCTCTAGTGTTTGATGCGGCCTTTACGAAACCAGCTCCATTATTGGTAGCAGATTTTCCAAGTGCGGCAGCGACAGCAGCTGACAGCGTGAGATCATCTTCGTCGCCGGCATAACTCAGGAATGTACCCTCGTTATATGTGCCACCGGGATCGAAGAATGCCGTTGTAAGTTCGAATTGACCGGCGCATGAGAGCCCGACCAAGTTGCCTGCTTCGAGGACATCCTCATCGGTGCTGTCTTGCAGCGCGATGTGGACGGCATCAGTGGCAGCGTCTGCTCCGATAACCCACTCATAGAGTGAATCGGTGGAGTCCCACTGGGCACTAATAACCATCCCACTAAGGATGGTTTCCCCGGTTTTGACACGAAACGCAGATGTTAGACTGAAGGGCTCGTTTGGATTAAATCCACGAGGCACCTCCAATCGCGGGAAGTCCCGCTTCAAATGTCCGAATGTGGGCATAATATTGGTTCTTTCTGTGTTGTGTTTGTTTGTTAGATGGCGACCACTTTATCCCAACCGTCTTCCTCCCAATTCAATGGGGCTGTTTCGATAGGGAATCCGTTGGACGCCGATTTTACGACTCCGCGCCCCTGTTCAGGAGCACCGGAGGAGATTGATACAATTCGTGAAGCCAGCTTCACGATATTATTAGGATCGTTGATTAACTCAGACGCCAGCTTATCCCGTTCACGAGGATCCAGGAAAGAGTTAGTAACTAGTTTGTCCACCAGTCTAGCCACACTGGCTTCATTGATGTCTGTAACCTTGCTGGCTACCTTTTCACTGGCGACCTTCTCTAGTCTGATTACTTCATCTGATGATTTCTGCTGAGCCTGTTTGAGTTGTGCGATCTCTTCTTCCTTTTCGCACAGTTGAGCCATGAGCTGCGCTGTAACCTCTGTGGAGGCTTTAAGCAGACCGTCGACTTCAGACGCGTTGTAGGTTAGATCAGACATGATTCAATTAGGCTCTGGCAGCTGCGGCTTTTTCAGAAGCTAGTTTGTTGAACAGAGCGGAAGCTGCTTTAGCTTCCATAGGTGCTTCTTCAGGAAGAGGCATTTCTTCGCCACCGCCTTCTCCCGAGAGCAAGGCCTCTGCAACTTGCATTGCTTCCTCTTCCTGGATCTCTCCAGAGGCAACCATCTCTTCAAGAAGAGCAAGGATTTCTTCCACTCCCATAGGACCCTCTCCGCCGCCGGGGATCTCAGGTACTGCGCCAGCTTCGATATCTTCAGGAGGAAGGGCTTCCGCGCTTTCTTCCATACCAGCAGCGTCCATAGCACCAGCTGCGTACGCCTGTTTCTCGTATGGCGTATAGAGCGTACTAGCGTAGGCCCCGTGAACAGATGCGTATTTTTCAATCTGCGCGACCTCTTCTGGAGTGGCCTGGGACATAACTTGCTCGTATGCCTCAATTTGCTGTCTTTGCTGCTCGTATGCAAGCTTCTCAAAATACTCCTGCTCTTCGGCCATAGTGATATAACCTTGATGGTTTTCAAGAGCTGCTTGGATTAGCTCCTGCGCCTTCTCTTGCCCTGCGGATTTACGGAGAATAGTTTCAGCGTGCGCTACACCTTCCTCAGTTGACAGAATCAAGGATGCAAGTTTCATGTGAAACTCCGGCGTCAACTGGATGTTGTTTGCCGTGTTCTCGTTTGCATTATCAGTAGCGTACTTACCATTAGTCACAGTTGCGGCTTGCTTAGGTTTACGGAGCTCTGTGATTCTGTTCATAACGTTTTGCACTTCTCCAGCAATCTTGCTCAAATCTGTGGTAGACGAAGTAGCAGCATATTCCTTGGCCATACCATCGGTAACATGCCCGGGAACATTATGGCCCGTGCTGGAAGGATGAGTATCCTTATCGGTAAGGTTTTTGCCCTCTTGCCCGTCAGTGTTGACTGCGCTAGGAGGTACTTGCTTCTTACTATCATTGTCACCGTCGGGGTGATTAGGAGGAGTGACAGTACCCTGCTCACGCGGGTCCTTCATATTGAGAGCTTCATTATCGGCTGCCGATTTTTGGGCACCAATAATGCGAGCAAGCATTTCGTTGTATACTGGAGTTGTACTCATGATATAGATAGATGTTTTGGTTACGTGTGGTTATAAGAGAACTTTGACTTAGTGATAGGATAGTGTCAACGGAAAATCAACCGTCTATTACTTCCGGCTATTAATGTTATTTCAGGTTCCTCGACAGATCCAGACCCTCTAAGTCTCTCAATATCCGCCAAAGCCGCTACCTGATAGTGTCCGTATGCGTTAGACATGGTTCTTGCTAACGCATTAGAATCATCGTATGCCGCTGCTTTGTTGAATATATCTTCCTCTTCGGCGTCCGATACGTCACACCACTGACCCTCCGCCTGTGCGGAGACCAGTTTGGACAAACGCTGACGCACTGGCTCTCTTTCGATAGAGAAAATAGAAGCAGCCTTGTGCATTGTGTTGGCAAATATTTCACTACGCGCCGAGTCCGTCATTGCATTAAAATGACTGGAAGCCTGGAACATCGACATTATATCGTTAGATACTCCCTGCTTTAACATTCTGCGGAAAACGTCATCCATGTCGTGTGCGGCGGCTTTTAGGAAAGCTGCGCTTTTTATAATCGCGGACGGGGTTGAATTAGATATATACGCAGCAAAAGTAGGAAAGCTCATGATACAGGCTTTTTTAGCCAACTCGCGAAACAAAGTCCCTGGGCGTAGTCTTTTCCAATCGTCTACGCTTGCGGTGTCCAAATCAGAAGACAGAGCGTATGGTGCAAATGACAATACAAAGTTGGATCTCTTATCCGACCCGTATTTAGCCTGCTCGTCTCTATAGGTTTCAGCTGCAGCTAGTTTTTGCAGCATAGTACCCTCGAGACCTTCAGGTAAATAAACGTCAGGAATAGATACACCTTCAAACTCGGCCCATTCCGTTCCCAATATAACATCGTTCTGTGAAGCAGCTTTTTGTCGGTCTCCCTCATCAGAAAATTTATATTCTAGGTATCTAGCGATCCTGTCGGCTGGGCGCACCACCCTGCTGTCATCGAAGAAGTTTGGATCCGGGTTTACAGCAAACGCGTACTTTTTAAACTCAGGCATATACCTGAGCATGTTGAAACGAAGATGGTCGCAGTATTCCGAAGCGCTCTTGGCCTTGTGTTCGCAGCAAGAACACACATCGAGAGGTACTCGTGCGCTCATGCTAAAGCACAGTTCCTTACCTTCTTTGGCCATCTCGTATTCCTCTTCTGCTAACTTCCTATGACCCCACTTCAATAGCTCCACGCGCCCCATACCTCCTTCACTGACTGGAGAATAGGCGGCATATTTTATGTCGCCGATTTTCAGCTTAGGATCGCGGTTGCGATGTTCCCGGAAGAAATGCCCGTTTGTTACGAACGTTTGATGCTTTCTGGCCAAAGCTTCTTTAGGCCATCCGTCTCCATTTTTATTAGGTCCGTAGGTCTCCTGATCTCCCATAGCCGTGCTATGTATAAGGAAGTGATCCTTATCAGGGCGAAACTGTTCCATAACCTCTCTGCTGATAAGATCGCTAAATGCGCTCTTAACTCCACGATCGGTTTCTATAAGGGTGTTCATCACACCCGAACACGCTTCCATGAGGTTTTCCTGGTCGTCTTGGTAGTGTACTTTGATCATTACTCTCTGGATAACGGGTTTGGCATAGCGGGATCAAGCACTGTGTTTACCACGCTTGCCCACTCAGGTATGGTAGCCCCGGCAATGGCCGCAGCTGTTACACCTGGGTGACGATACATGAATCTACTAGTAGATCCAAGAGCCTTCTGAACTCCAGTCCTATCCAACACTTTTGCGAGTCCCGGTATCTTTTCACGTGCAATACCTCTTACGTCATCAAGCTTACTTCTAAGAAGCTCAGGCAGCCTTTGTGTAATACCATGCTGAGGAATTCCAGGAGCGTTGATTCCGAGCTTACTAGCTTCCGATATAGAATAAGGGGATAGGGAGCTGAACGCTCTGTCTAGAGGTTGATGAGCTGTACTAGCAAGGCTCTTCAATACCTTAAGAGCCTGACCAGTAGGAGTATCTTTATAGACCTCTCCAATAACCGGGTTGGCGTGAATAAGGTCTCTCAGTACAGCACTTGCTCTGCCTGGCTCTACGCGAGATTTGTTATAACCGTATGCCATAGTACCAAGAGTTCCGCCTATTGTGGCCCTTCCACCTGGGTGTCTTAGTATGCCAGATATAGGGTCCACATCCCCTTTAGGCAAGGCGTTGGCCAGTTGGTTGACGCCAGCTATACCTAATGCTGTGGCACCGCCGCCAGCTGCGGCCATGAGAATAGCATCTCTGGTAATACGTCTTCTACGCTCCTGCTTGCTTTCTCCGTCTTGCATTCGCCCACGCGAGGACAAGGTGGCTCCTAGTGCTCCCCCGCCCAAAGCCGCGGCTAGCGTACCACCTACAGCAGCTGGGTTGTTGCTAGTGAACTCTTTTATCTTATCCAGAATGTCTGTGGCGGCTTCTTTCATATTAATGATTTGTGACTTCGTCTTTAAGTACACCTACGTTAACGACCAGCAACGCTGTTATAGCTGCTGTCACGCGGGTTACAATTTCCGCATCGAATGTCTGAGCTCTATCATTAGCGTTAGCTACGTCTTCACGAGAGAATATAGCCTCGGCTGGGAATTGTGAAGGAAATCTTAAGTCTCTGTCCGGTAGATCAAAATCTGTGGATAGCCCAACGTTAGCGAAGTTTCCACCTACGGCTATGATAGGTTCACCCAGGCGGGATACAGCTACAGACTCTTCCGAAGTAAAACCATCAGTAGAGGCTATACCTACTGAAGCGTGATACACGTTGCCTATAAGTTCTATCTTTCTAGCTAGATTCATGATTGGCCATCATCCTTTGACCGGCTGTCTCGTACTTTACGGCCGGATGTCTCGTACTCTGCATCTCTATTCTTAGTTACGGACTGTTCAGCCTTGGCTCCCTCTGAACGAAGAGAAGTAAGATCGCTGATTGTGTGCATAGGAAGACTTTCGTATTGGATAGCGTCGCGCAGAGCCAGACGCATGCGGTTAGGATCGGCAGCAAACTCCGGGTTAATGTTACGCATTGTATTGAACAGGCTTATTACCATCTCAGGATCCGCTTCTGATATGATTGGATCCGACATCATAAATCTTTGAAGCATCATGATGGAGTTGTCGTCCTCCAGAGAAGAGTCGATTAGTTTCTGCTTCTGGTTCGTACCCGGGTTTAGCAATTCCTGCGTACTAATACCCAAGTAATCCTTCCAAGGTTCTGGCATCTTCTTGGGGCCTTTGAATTTAGCACCTGCTTCTAATCCCGATAGAATAGAATCAAACAATGAGCTCTCAGCGATGTCTTTTGAATTCCGTGATGGGAATGATCTGGATACGTTAACTCTAAGTTTATCTTGAGTTTCTTCATTTTCCTCCTCCCAGCCACTAGGTCTTTTAAAGTCAGCCTCTTGACCTTCCCTTTGAACATCTTTATCATCGGACTTAGGCTCCATATCTGGTTGTTTGACGCTTTTGTCTTTCTTCTCCTCCCTTTCAAGAACGTTGGCATTCTTTACCGCGCTGTAGTACTCACTAACTTCTCTTATAAGTGGAAGAAGTCCCGTACGGTCGCGAAGCATAACCTGCGGTACCGCAGTGTAAGGGTCAAAACGTTCCACTTCAAAACCAGCTGACTTCATGTGAAGAGCCAGCATGTCTATAACATCGCTAGGTACATTTGTTAGATTCTGGACGTCCTCCTCCAGTACGTCCCACTGAAGATTTGGTATCTCAGTTAGATAAGCCACCTTCTCACGAATAGCTTCCTCATGCATATCGCGTATCTCCCCAATCAACTCCAGCGTCACACGTGAGGCCTCTTTACTGCGCTCGTATGCGTTGGCTAGGGCCATAGCTTCTTGTTCCGCATCAACCTCCTCGGTATATTGTTCTAATCCTGTGTCATAAGGTAGAGGGAATCTTTGTGAAGCAGACTTGTACGTGGGTGATTCTATCCAAGAGTTTATGTCATCGGGATCCAACTCACAAGCGGCCTTGCACATGCTGGCTGGCTTGTCTAGCCAATCGTCTATGTCGCTGTGTGCTTTAGGTACGCCACTTATGCGGTGAGCTGTGTAAGCATCAAGTAGTTGCTCCGTGTCTACCAAAGAGAAGCTGCCTCCCCGGGAACCTGCCGTTTTGTCATAGTATGTGAGCGTCTTAGCAGCGTTAAACATCTGCGCAATCCTCTCAAGTTGAGCGGGAGATAGATTCTCATCTCGAGCAAGTTTAAGCAATGCGCCTTGCGGGTCTCGAGTTTGTTGAATTTCAGGTACTATCTTACCTACCCGTTTGATGACTTCATCGTGGTCCATACGTACACTTTATAGTTTTGATAGGTTACTATGCAAGCACCTTAGTCATTAACTGCAACCTCGGCGTCAATAATCTTGCTCCGGTTTTTGTTTATTTCACGTCCTTCCAAGATTCTATGTTCGGCCTCCGCCCTCTTAATGCGAGAGAATTCATCGTAAAGGGCAGATCCCACCGCCTGGAATGCCGATTGCTCTTCGGTGTCACTACCAGCCTGCTTGGCGGCCGTAAGAAGAGCCTGACTGCGGTGAAGCATCTGTGCATTGCTGCGCTGGTTTGCAAACCCGCTTCTGGCATACAGATAACCTTGCGACATAATCAAAGCCTCCAACCTATTGGCAGACTCGTGACCATGTAGTAGATCAAAGGGATTATCTGCTTGTCCCATAAAATACATCAGTTCATTGGTGCCGCTGTTAAACCCCATTCTCTGAAGGAGGTTACCAAAGGCTTCTTCTTTCATATAGGGTTCAAACAATTCCACCAGTCGAGTATCTGGATACACGATCTCCGCCAAAAACTTGGTGTCCGTACGCCTATCCATTATGTTGTAGAATAGCTTTTCGTAGGCAAACACTATACCTATAGGTATGTTGGACATCTTGGCTACAGTGGCCATGTCGGTGCCTTTATCTACGAACAAGGCGTGCAGTAGGTCTCTAGTCCTTCTGTTCGACGCTAGTGTAATGGATATAGCCCCAGCAATAGACGGGTCGTAATATCCCTGCAGGTATAGATAAGCCCTCCACAACCAGTTGTCGTCAGAGTCTACTATACTTGGGAACGGCTCACCGTTCTGCACCAGGTCTGAAACCAGATCCCAACCGAATCTCAGATTCTTATAACACGACAGATAGTGCTCTACATCCTCAATACCGGGAATAAGGACACGGTTGAGATTAAGATCGTTTTGTAGACACGGAGCCCTGGGATTGACTGGTTTAAACCAAGCCAACTGATGCACACGGGCCGCGTTCACTTAGGAAGGTAGTGGGGGGTTGCCTTCCGAGTTCCTCTTAGTTTTCTTCAATAGGTTGAGAACTAGTTCACCAAAGCTCTTGAAGTTGGACAGCAACTCGTTTTCCATGTTTATCATATCGTCAGTACCGTAGGCGTCTTCGAAGTCACCAGGCTTCCAGTAGAACAAAAACAATATGCGACCGAGTCCATCCAGAGCCTTTTCAATATCTGGAAGATACTTGCTTATCATGGAGGAACTATCGAAAGTGTTGGCCATGGACCCCACTACACCATGCTCAAATACATTGGGCAGTTTATGCAGCTTAGCAAGCTGCTCGAGCTGCTCTGGTGGGGTAGAGGATATCATGCTGGCAGGTAGACCGTCCGCACTTGACGGATCCCAAGCATCACCAATTCTAGGATCATCAGGTTCGTATGTATCTACTTCTGTATTCAATGCAAAACCTTGAGGTTGTTCAACTTCCACACCGTGAACGCTGTCGTAGTCAGTATAGAAATCCGGCTCGTCAGCGAGACGCATCACAGATCCAGCAGCCTTCTCGTGAGTTTCCAACCAGAATTTTACTTTACCCTCCTCATTGGCAATCTTAACGATAGACTGAGCTGTCAACCCGGGAATACGGAATCCTTCAGCGAGAGCAACTGTAGTGGATATTGGACCCATCAGGTTACTGTTGTGCCCGTCCACACTGATAACCAACTCTTCGGATGCTGTCTTTTCTACAGTCATCTTGTGTAGTCCCTTATTACCGTACAACCAGTCTTCTATTGTAGATCTGTTACCAATCTTAACATCATCATTAACAGTCATGTTATCATACTCGCCGTTAAGCTTAGCATCTACTTCTATGAACTTGGAAGCGTCACCCAAGATACATTCTTTTAGGTGGCTACCGCTAAACTCAGTGTTGTGCGATAGTGTTATTTCAGAGTTGTAGGTATCGCAAACTTTGTACGAGGTAACACCTTCTCTATCCTTCTTGCCCTTCACATAAACAGGTCTGGATAACGTGCCGTCGCCTACATTAAATATTCTGTAACTTTTACCGATGGACATGGAATCAAGAATATTGCCGTCTTCCAAGCATTGACCTAAATCCTTAAGATGTTGTCCCACTATATCTGAGCATTCTCTAGTCGCTCCACCGTCGGCGAGTGTAACTATGTAACGAGAGTCTGCGCTATCGTTTAGACCAATAGTGGAGCAACCATACGATTCTCTACCAATTTCTTCTTCACTCTTAACCGCAACAAAAGCTTTCTCCATGGATCCATCGGCCATCAAAACATCGTAAAGTCCTGGTCCTGCTATTTGCTGTAGATTTCTTTCAGCGTCCTCATACACAACACTCATCTTATCTTCGGATTTGTCTCGTTCGTCTATGAGCAAGGTCCCACTCTTGTAGAACTCGTCAAGTTGACTAGCCGACTTCTCCCCTTCCGGTAGAGACCCGATATGAATGCTGAAACGTCTTTTACTAGGCTCAGACTTCAGATCATAAGCACGCTTCTCCGCCATAGCGTAAAGACCTTCAGGAGCGTAAGTACTTGAGTCGCAGCATGTTACCAAGCTTTCAGCGAAATCAATGCTTCTACTTGCTGCCTTTTCCAACCACACAAGCCCCGGAACAAATGCGTCGTTCAATAGAAAATCTCGCAGTATAGGTTTCAGCTCTTTTTGCTCTGCGGCTGATTTGGCCCAGTCGTCCATAGAGGCGAATCCTGTCGCCTTTGCTATGTCTTCCGACGCACTCTTAAAGTTAGGGGTTATCAACTTTTGCAGTTCCACATCTGATTGCATGAAGCGACGTTGGCCTTTGCTAATACCTTTACCAGTACCCTGCTCGCTGCGCTCAATCATGTAGTTAACCCAACCTTCGTCCAGAGGTACGAAAGTTTTGGTGTCGTGGCGGTACAGTAGGTCTGTACCTTTTATCTCTCCATTGATGAAGAACACGGGGGCATACAGAAGATCACTGTCTATACGGAAGGCAAATATACCAACCATTCGACTGTTGCTATCGTTCTTGCTGACTACCTCAAAACCGAGGCGATAAGAATCATTCATCAGCTCACCAGCCTTATTAGCAATGAAGCCATAAGCCTGATCCATGAAAGCCTTCTCTACTTGCTGATCGTCGATAGCAGTTTGTGTGGCGTGCTTAACCCAGTTGTATTCTTCTTCGATCATAACATGTACTTTTGGTAATATTCGTATGTGCGCGGGTCTGTTTGTCGCAGTTTATTAGCAGCTGCTTCAGGAGAAAAGGCCATTCCTAAACGCTGCATAGCAGGCATCTGGTTGAAACTAGCGAGGGCTTGTCCTGCGCCTTGTCTGCGCTGATTGGCAGCCCAGCTGGTTTCTGGGCTAAGTTGATCAAGTCCCTTATTAAGTGCATAACCAACTGGTGTGGCTCCATAACCAACATAAGGAGTTGCTTTAATAAGACCTCTAGCGAATTGACCCTTTGTACCCCCAATGGAGTTACCATAGGTCATGGCCAGCTCCCTTTGTTTATCGCCCCATTGAGACCAAGCAGTTCCTTTATCATGAAGCCAATTACCCATTCTGGTTCTCTTCATATCTGCCAGGGGCCTGACAGGCTCTACTTTGTTAACCTTTCCGAACATACCGGGAGCGGTCGTTCCTAACATACCGGGAGATGCCGCTCCGGTGGATTTGTTAAACGCCAAGCGTTCGGCATTAGTTGCAGCGGCGCGCCCAGCTCCGGCTTGTCCAGAGCTAGTCAGAAATTTGCCAACACCTTTTGCTAAACTGCCGTAAGCCCTCCCAAAATAAGAACCTGTATTACGAAGAACGGCAGCAGCTAGAGGCCAAAACGCCTCCTTAGACAAACCTGAATTATTCAGGTTTTCTAATACAGATCTCTTAAGGGAATCTTGGAAGTTAGACATATTATTGGATGTCAAACATTCTTTGATCTGGTACCAGACCGATAGCATTACCCATACCGCGCAAGGCTCCGACTATTCCTGAACCGTTTTCGCTATAACGGTTCATAGCTTCGTTGGCTCCTGCGTTAAATCCGGTCCTCGCCCCGAGGGCGTTACCATGACGCTGTGCTCCAAACAAACTAAGTGCGCCGAGGCCGAGAGCGGCACCAGGGTGTTTACGCATTAGAGCTCCTCCTCTGCGTCCCACACTTGTCAAAAGTCTTCTCCACGCAGGTACAGCCACATACCCAGGAGGGCGAGAGATCGGTATCGGAGGATCGAACGGTAGCTGTGCAGTTGCTGATTTTTCCATATCCTCGAATGCGATTTTAACGAGGGCCACTTGTAGTTGCTGAGTATGTTTCATATTAAAATTCTCCTGAAGTTTCTATATTCTTGCCGAAGTCTGTTCCTATTGCAAGCCTCGGAGCGAAGTGAACGTTCTTTTGAACGTCGGTAGTATCTCCGCGTACAGCGCTACTAGTCAACTGGCTTTTGAGATAACTGGTATGCATAGATGCCAGCCAGTCTGGGTTACTATGTGCGGCGGTACGAAGTCTCACCATATCTGACCTCATCGCCGGGGCCTTGTCTGTTACGTGAACCTGGTTAATACCCACGTTAGATAGTCTTTTTGATATACTGGGCGTTATTCTAGTGCCTATAGAGTAGTGCAGTACAGGGACCTGTAGAAAGTTGCCATGCGCATCGCTAACGCTTTTTCGAGCAGTGTCAGCGGGTGGTGTATATGTTCTTTGAAGCTGGTTGTACGATATCATATCGTCAGGCATATATGGACCAATACCCTCTGGATCCTCAATAACGACATGGTCGATTGCTGCTCTGGCGACGATCTCAGTATTACGAGGACTCGCCCACATACCACTATCATCCAGTGCTTGTCTGAGACGGTCGGAGTAAAATCTACGTCCCTCACCCAGTCCGCGCAACCTCACTATATCTCCCGGGTCTACGATACCGTCAGCTAGTTGGTCACCAGACTCCACGCGATCTCCAACTGAGACTGACACTTGGTAACCTTGTGGCACATAGTGTTCCTCATTACCCACGGTGACAATTGTACCACCCTGAGCAGCTTCTGTTATAGAGTCAACCCGTCCGTCAACTTCACTAACAGCAGCTCTATCAGGGAAGTTATCCGGCGATTGTACTATTTGATTTATAACATCAAAACCTGAGTAGCTGCGCTTGCTGGATGATACGCCTCCTGAATGCTTGGTGTTACTGACTATCAGACCATTCGCCAATACGAATAACTGGTCTTCGTGGTCTACGGAGATGTCGTAGCAGTGGACCTTGCTCGCATCCCCCTCACGAACTCGTTTGGCTTTGTAGAATGGTGAGCTTTCGAAGTACGACTTTGGTGCTTCCTCTAAGTAAGACACCAGCTTATCCCCTTTACCGCCAGGTATGTACGCAGAGAACACCTGGGAGAACTTCTTGAGTTGATCCCTTCTGGTTATAGTGAACTGACACTGATCGTTGTTGCGAATACTGGATGCTACGGCCTTGGCTGTGCCTGTGATGGCACTGCTATAGATACAGAATCTAACGGCCAGGATCTCTTTCAGCATATCCAACATGGGTACGGACGTTGAGGCGAACGATACGCCTGGAGCCAGTTGTTTGTTGCGGTACACACTACCGTCTGCGGATACGAAACCGCTAATGAATCTGACGAGACTCTTCTGTGACCAACCCCACATCTCCTGGGGTGGGACCTTCTCGTGGCAATACACTCCCTCCCACCCAAAGTCTCTTACTCTCTGCTTAAGTGGGTTTCTCAAACCCGTAGCGCAGCGCCCCAGGACGTTGTGTGGTGTGGCATCCTTGTCCAACGCCACAGCCCAGTCGTAGGAGCTGGCGCACTTAGTTATGTGCATGCCCTCTATCGACTCTTCCAAGTCCTCAATAGTGTTACCACAAGCGGAGGATACTTTGATGGTCTCACCAGCACGCCACCGATTCCCATCGCCAGCGTAGTAACCCAGCAGGAGGGCTAGGGGTTCGTGGTGTAGATCTGGTCTGGTCGTGTGTGATACAGGCAGCACAGCTGACGGCTGCCCCTTACTCACGTTAGCTGGCATCTTGCGCGACACTGCGTTGAACGCTTCGTTCTGGCAGTTCGTGTAGTAGGTGCATTGAAGAATGTTGTGGATGTCAGTGCATGTCACGGACACCTCCTGTCGGGTGGGTGCTAGTTTGTATGTACGCTCCTTCACCGTCTGAATACCCTGATCCCAGGTGGATAGAACCTCTACTGGGAAAGTGCGTCCCTGCTTGTCAGACCCTAGAACCAGTTCTCCCGGGTTGATATCTTGAATCTCCCGCACGCTGTAATCGGCCATCCTTACTTTAGTATGGATGGCTAAACAGTTAAGAGCCCCCTGTGTTACGGGCTCGCCAATGCTTTGGGAAGCCGTAATACCTATGCTATCTCCTATCTTCGGAAACTTTCCTCCATTGTAAAAAGCGCCTACACACTTGGAACATATACCCGGATGCTGCTCGCATGTAAGAGCACTTCGACACACGACCTTTTTGGCATCACTCTTACGAAGGTGAGCGATAGATTTTTTGTCTAGTACTGTACCAGCTGTCATACCTGCTACAGGCATGGCCAGCACACGTCCTTTCAAGGACTCGTCGTCCGCATCCAAATCTATACCATTAGCAGTACCGCAGTCGTTTGTTGTGACAGTAAGATTCGCTCCTGCCTGAGTTAGAATCTTTGAAAAATCACCTCCCTTTGCAGTAGAATTACTAACAATCAGTCCGTTATGTAATACGAACAAGTGATCTTCGTTGTCAACTGCTATATCCCAACACGGTAGCAACCCCATGTAAGACTTGGATTTCAACGAGGCTTTGCTGAATGGGTTACTCTGCTTAAGGTTAATAGAGTTAGCTAACCTAGTGAGACGCTCTCGTTTTACTCCAGGGGTCAGATCAGCCATTAACTCGGCAAACAATTTTACTGCCGTGGCACTACCTATGGAGAACACATACAACTTATGATTCCGGGTATTGATCCCAGATCCGAACCCTCCTTTTGTGTGCACATCCACCGCACCAGAGTTTATACCAAACCGCACCTGTAGTAGTGTCTTAACTCCCGATAATAAATCTTTGGATGTAGACGCAAAAGACACTGACACCTTCTGTCTACCGGATGCCTGCGTATTCTCATAAACACAACCATCACATGCAAAATAAGCAGATATTAGACGCAATATACTAGCATCGTCCCATCCCCATATATCTTCCGGTAATGACTTCTCCCAAGAGTATTTGTTTCGTAGGTTGTATCTGGTCAAAACTTCTTTGAGTTTCACCATCTGTCCCGGGACAAATCCCTGCACGACTTTTTGAATACACCCGTTCATATGCGGGTTAGAGTCATCCGTTGATATTCTCCAGGTAAAATTATCTCCGTAAGCCTTACGTACTTTTAGTCCTAGTTCTTTTAAATATGGCTCTATGTGTTCTATTAGAAGTTGATCGGCGCAGGATAAAGTGGTACCTAGAGATTTCGCGCACCCGTCGCCCAATACTAGACCAAGGAAAGAAGCCCACTCCTCACTACGCCCACCTGCCCAATCCCCTGCGGTAGGAAGAACGGCCTTTCTCCTACTCCCTCCTAGCTGGCAGATAGGAAGAACGGACTTGGTGTCCTCGCCTCTATAATACTGAGAGCAATCCTTAGCCCGCAGCGACGCATCGGTCATGAGAATCTTATGATTCTCTGTGGCGCACAGAGTGTAATATACACGTTTACTATTACTGAAACTTAACTTGTACTCCCACACCTCCTGAAGGCCTTGATAGAATTTACCCGTAACCTGTACAGATCTTGTGCGGCCTTCCGCGTCAGACCCGACCACCATGTCTCCGGCTACTATGTCCTCGATGGGCTTAACACTACCGTCAGCCATACGCACCAACGTACCCTGCAACAAGCATACTTTCGTGGCAATAACTGCTTTCCTAGCTCCGAAAGCGCCAGCGAGATATTCAGCCGGTCGCAAACCCTCAGCAAAACTGTGCCTAGCAAAGATGGGGAGAGGGTCATCCTTGTAATCGGTATACAGTCCTGGTGCTGACAGCATCATTCTAAGCTGCTCAGATTTACCTCGAGCACCGGACGCTACGGAGTAGGCGAGGTTGTTACCTCCCTTTAGGGCAGCCTTCATGGTGGCCTTCTCTATCAGATCTGCATATCTCTGCCATATGCTAAATCTATTATCCTTGTAGCCTTCTGGGTCCTCTTTCTTTGAAGCAGCCAGTTCCTTATCCATCTCTGCGAATATCTTACCCTTGTCTATAACAGGCAGCATGTCGCCTAGGTGCAGTGTCTCTCCCTGTGAGTAAGACGCATTGCGCCCAGCATCCGATACTTTCTTGGATATGTCTTCGTACTTTTCAGGATGATCCATTGCGACAGCCGCCATCAAGTCACCAAGACCCTGTGAATCATACTCTCTAGAGTAATCGCGTAACTCAGGAGGGAGGTAAGAATTTATCAGAAGTTGTACTGCTTTCATAGTGGACTTAGGTGTTAACCCGACTACCGCTAAGAATATGAACAGTTACAGGATCCGTTGTGGCGTCCCGTTTGACTCTAATCCAGCGGAACAACTGATTGATTGGCACCATACTACTCTCAGCAATTGAGTCTCCATACTTCACCCAATCGGCATCGTCCCCCTCCGCTGGGCTTTCCACGAGAGACAGCTGAATATCCACTGAGGCTGTACCGTCTATGATAATCTGTATCGTATGCAGACCATAACCCTCCCTCCATATAGCGGCACTCACGTCGGAGGTATTAATGTTAGCGTCCCACGGAACCACGCGGTACTGGTGCTGCTTTGATGTATCTAATGACATGATGCTATTTTTTAGCAGAATATAATTAACTTGGCAACCACCTTACTTCACTGACCAGCTCTGCGCCTTATGTCATCCAGGTCTCCACTATCTATAGCTTCAGCTACAGACTTCTCGTGAATATCCCGGGTTTCGACCTCTACCCTCTTTTTGGTTGCTGCTTTTATATCAGGATCAGCATTCTTAATCTCTTTTATCCCCAGCCACTTAAGAAGTATCTCCAGTATTGTTTGAATGATTTTCATTATAAAAGAGCCCCGAGGGCGATAACCCCCGAGGCTCTTAAGAAACTTCGTTGGTTTATGTTACAGCGTAAGGTCCCTCTTAGTTAGCTTGACGAGGGGGTTGGCCTTGGGTCCCGCAACCAGCACGGACTTAGAGCTAACTGACGCTAGTCCAGAGTCTATACCATCCTTGATAGACGTCAAGAAGGCAGCATAGATTGGATTATCATCTGAGTATTTAGCGACATTGGCATCATAGAACACCCGGTACTGGCTTGTAGCCAAACTGATCAAGGTGTCATAGACCAACGCCACCTGTGCATTCTGCAGCTTATCATCCAACTCTGATCGAAGTAGAACGTCGATATAGTTTGGATTGAAGTTACTACCGTCCACAGCCGCTTCAATTGTATCTGAGGCGATCTGGAAGGCGTACGTATACTTGGAGCCACTATCACTGGCTAGAGCCTGAGTCGTCGCTAGACGCGACCCTGTTTCCACGAGTGCGGTAATTTGACTCAGCCTGGCTTGGTTTACGGTGCCATCGGAATTATCAAATGTTCCACAACTGGTAAAAAGAAGTGAGACTGACGTTAGTGCGGTTAGTAGTGTTTTCATGTTTTGTTTATAGGATTGTTTCCGTCGGGCCGTTAGTGCCCGTTATCAGACTACAAGTCAAGCAATATCTAGAGCAGCTTCTCTAGCGTTGTTCCATCTATTTACTAAACCATTCCAAAACTTATTGTTCTCGTCCCTGTGGGCGTACTGCCTTTCGTACCATTCCCGGGAAGACCGGAGTTGATCAAGAAGCTCCTTCCAATCGTCGGTCAGCTGAGTTTTAAATGCCGCCTTCGTCTTAGTCCCTATCCGCCCGTCTGTCTTAACTCCTAGAGCACGCTGAAGTATGCGAGCTGCTCCGGTGGGTCCTCTATTAAAAGAACTGTCACGTAAAAAGAACTCAATACCCTGGTAGTCGGGTGATGCATCGACGCCGTCGAAATCAAACCATCGAACTACAGCATCGGTATACCCTACGATGTATTGAGCTGCAAAGTCCTCAGCGGCCTGAAACTCTTTGTTCTCTATCATTCTACGTAGCTTACGCGCTGGCTGTGGGTGATATTTATTGTTGATACCGGCCACTTCGTAAGAGCCTCCACCGTCTCCTTCTGGTAGATCATAAACGGCTAGCCTGCCGTGAGCGTCACGTCTGGCTTCAAAGTAAAGAATCCGGGCACCCATTATATCTCTTGTATCAGGTTCATTCTCCTCCAGGGGCGTGTCTATAATCTTATCATAACCAGTTAGCATCTTGGCAGCCATGTTAAGGACAGCCTCAGCGTAATCAGCTTCCACTCCTCCTCCTACCACGCCAACTCCCCTATCTAACGGGCTGCTAGTCTTACCCTTATGACCGACAGAGAAAGCAACGAGCCCCCCTTTAGGGAAGAATTCCTTGATGCTGGACACTAATGCCGCAGCCATAATTCGCTGTGTAAATGGGTCTCTGATCTTAGCGGCCTCCAGAGGGTTGGTTGCAAAGCACGGCTCCAGTAATATAGCGGGCATGGACGTGTATTTTAAATTACCATTACCCCTACCGTTGTAACCTCCTACTAATAGGCCACCTTGAGCCTTGTGGCGTAGGGTGGTCTCTAATGCCTTGGATACACGTTTAGCATACGAGGAACCCCAATCACGACTGGTCTTACTCGCGTTATAGGAGACTATAACTTCTGTACCTCCAGATTTAGGATTATCAGTACCGTTGAAATGCTGTTCCACATAACATATGGCTTTCAGGCCGTTGGCCTGTCTCTGGCGACTGGTATAGTCTCCCCAAAAGAATCGAACATCGTAGTTGCTCATAGGTCTGACTTACTACTAAGCGACGTCTTCGTCAACAACAACAGCGCGTGGTGCATCTTTATAGTCTGTTTCAGCTTTTACTTGACCCATGGTCTGATCAAGGAAAGCCCTCCAAGTCATTAGGGCAGCAGCCAGCGGCTTAAGCCAGAATGCTATCTTCTGAGGCCAACCCATGTCCGCCCATACCCCGGCATCCATAGACTGGAGTTCAGGCGCTAGGACACCCAACGCTGCTAGTGCCATGTATAGAGATAGTCTTGTCCAGGCTCCGTACATACAGGGTTTAGCTATTTGTTTCAGTAATTCAGTCATACTCGTATCTTACATTATTTCGATCAAAGTGTTGGTGTCTATATTAAGGAATTAAAAGGGTGTACGAATTTCCACCAATGACATACCAATCAGTATCAATAAACTGAAGCATTACTGTCGCACCAGCCGCGTCCATCGTGACACTAACAGCGTCACCTGCCAGATTAGCTGGTGTGACCGTTGCTAATCCCTCATAACTATCCATCGCTATAGTTATGATTTGACCTACAGTACCGTCAGCGACGGTGAATATATCTCCTCCAGCGTCTGCGTCGATGTGGTGTACAGTTTTTGTGAGAGATAACGCTGTAGTTGTTTCACCAGCCAAAATTGTCTCTATACCAGAGAATATGACCTCGTCCGCAATAGCTCCGTCCTTAAACAGAATGTTTTCTACTGTAACACCCGCATCAGCTACAGCTTCGTCTATGCTGTTACCACGAAATATATTACTCCAGACCTCATACGCAGAAGTCACTACCGCATTAGCTGTAATGCTTCCTACATCATTTAAGATAGCTGCACCGGCAATAGCGACGGTCCCCGATCCTATAATGTCATTACCACTCATAGAAACCAATGAACCACTTGCAAGGCTCACTGCTCCTCCGCTGGTATCAAAATCAGCGTATGTAATTAAACGGGAGCCGGTACCGATTGATAAGGCTTTGTATCCTCCGGCAAATGTTATTGGAGATGCCGATAACCCAGTTAGCGAGCTTATTCCCCGTAAATAAACTGTACTTACTCCAGACCCACTCATAACCAGTACAGAATCAAGGTAATTAGATATGTCTACATCTATAAGAGTCAGTGTTGCTCCAGTGCTGGCATCGACGGTAACTTTGCCAGCGATACCACCAGGCCCAATTATAGTAAGACTCTTATCTGTAACTGTAATATTTTCTATTACCAACTTCGGTAGGTATATTGTGTCCCCACTCACAGCTACGGCTACTGCGGCGGCGAGTGTGGAGAATGGCCTATTAAAATCATATATGCTGGAAATTCCGGTACGTGTGTCAGTGGCTCCCGAGTGACCGGGAGCTACCCTGATTTGTGTGCCGTGATACACACCCGTCAAAGTTCCTGTAATAGACAACCCAGTGAATGCAGGAGAATCTCCAGTTCCAAGACCTAGACTAGTGCGAGCTGTGCTGCCTGTTTCTCTTATCCATGCGGACCCATCACCTACCATGATGTAACTATCTGATGGGGCCAGCGCAGCTACCTGATCCAAGT
>Ga0105050_10001505_pt1 | contig 34952 bp, 33 predicted proteins | sample FRY01_FD_78088 | JGI IMG/M metagenome (GOLD analysis project Ga0105050, IMG submission 78088) | Freshwater microbial communities from Lake Fryxell liftoff mats and glacier meltwater in Antarctica - FRY-01 | ecosystem: Environmental > Aquatic > Freshwater > Ice > Glacier meltwater ...
CGGGTCTCGCCCGCCCCCATGTTCGCTGACGTTTGGCGTATTGACGCGAGGCTGTGATGGTCTGCGCGCGCGCCTGAGCCATCGTGATCTCGCCTCGCAGATGCGCAATCAGGTCAGCGGCACCGATGGCGCGGGCGGATTGGTGCGCCGGATTCCAGTGCGGCAGCATGGCGCGCGCTTCGTCAAGTGCGCCGTAGTCGAGCATCTGCTCGAAGCGGGATTCTATCCGGTCGTTGAGCCATGCCGGGTCGGGCCGAAGGATGATGGCGCTGCATTGATCAAGCGGCAGCAGCGGTGCGCCGGTATCGGATTGCCAATCGCGCAAGGAGCGGCCGGTGGATTGTGCCACTTCCCAAGCGCGCTGAACCCGCGCCCGGTTGGCGGGGTCGATCTGTGCCAAGGTCGCGGGGTCCAACCCTGCGCGCAGGGCGTCGAGATTGAGCAGATTGCCCTGCGCCCGGATCTCTGCCGGAGTGACGGGGATAGCGGCCAACCCTTGGGTCAGGGCGCTGAAATAGAGCCCTGTGCCGCCGGTGATGATCGGACGTTGTCCTTGCAACAGCGGGCCGAGGTCGCGCAGCCATTGCCCGACGCTATATTGTGCATCATGCGCGCTGGTGCCGTAGAGCGCGTGGGGTGCGCCCGCCAGATCATCGGCTGTAGGCTGAGCGGTCAGGATCGGCCAGCCACGGAATATCTGCAGCGCGTCGGCGTTGATGATGACGCCGCCGTCGCGCCGGGCCAGCGCCAGTGCGAGCGCGGATTTGCCCGAGGCGGTGGGTCCGGCGATCAGCACGGGCCGGTCTGGCGGCAGATGTCGCAGCGCGGGTGGCAGGGGTGTGGCCAGCGTCATGCGGCCACGGGATTTGCAGCGGCTGGGCAGAACATGCGTGGATTTGCTGCAGCAGATGACAAAGTTTCGCCCAAGCTGGTCATTTCGCACCCCGCGCCATTGAACATTGGCCCCTTTTCCGACATTTATCCCGCCGATGAAAGCCGCGGGGAGAAACGCATGACTGAGAGCAACCGGACCTCATTTCGACGGGTCATGCTGAAGATCTCGGGCGAGGCGCTGATGGGGGACCGTGGCTATGGCCTTGACCCCAAGACGGTGGAGCGGATCGCGCGTGAAGTGAAATCGGTGCATGAAATGGGCGTCGAGATCTGCATGGTGATCGGCGGCGGCAATATCTTTCGCGGGTTGCAGGGATCGGCGCAGGGGATGGAGCGCACCACGGCCGATTACATGGGAATGCTCGCCACGGTGATGAATGCGCTGGCGATGCAATCGGCGCTGGAGGGGCTGGGTGTGTTTACCCGCGTGATCAGCGCCATTCCTATGGATCAGGTCTGTGAGCCTTACATCCGTCGCCGCGCCGTGCGCCATCTGGAGAAGAAGCGGGTCTGCATCTTTGCTGCCGGGACCGGGAACCCTTATTTCACCACCGATACCGCCGCGACGCTGCGCGCCAACGAGATGAGTTGCGAGGCGATCTTCAAGGGCACCAAGGTGGACGGGGTCTATGACAAGGACCCCAAGAAATATCCTGATGCCAAACGCTATGACCGCGTCACTTATGATGAATGTCTGCAAAAGCATCTGGGCGTGATGGATGCGAGTGCGATTGCGCTGGCGCGCGACAATAACTTGCCGATCATCGTATTCTCCCTCGATGAGCCGGGCGGGTTTCGTGGCATTTTGGCCGGAGAGGGCACATATACAACAGTTCACGGTGATTCCCCGCGCGGGATCGAGCCATGACCCTGTCGTGCTGGTGCGCTCCCCTATACAGACCGGGTCGCATCAGGTTATATGAACGAAACCGGAATATGCCGGTAAATTGAGCAAGAGCAGTAGTTATGGCTGACGATTTTGAACTGGATACCGACGATCTGACGCGGCGCATGGAGGGTGCGATTGCATCGCTGCGCGTCGAATTCGCCTCGCTGCGGACGGGCCGCGCCTCTGGCTCGATGCTTGAGCCGATCATGGTGGATGCTTATGGCCAGATGACACCGATCAACCAACTGGGCACGATCAACGTGCCGGAACCGCGAATGGTGACGGTCAATGTCTGGGACCGTGGGCTGGTTAACAAGGTGGAAAAAGCCATTCGCGATTCGGGGTTGGGGATCAATCCGCAGATGAACGGCACGATCATCATGCTGCCGATCCCGGAATTGAACGAGGAGCGCCGCCGGGAACTGACCAAGGTGGCGGCGAGTTATGCCGAACATGCCCGTGTGGCTGTGCGCAACCTGCGCCGCGACGGAATGGACCGGATCAAGAAGGCCAAAGCCGATGGCCTGTCGGAAGACGATGCAAAGTTTTGGGAAGGTGAGGTTCAGGATCTGACGGATCGTTATATCAGAACGGTGGATCAGACGCTGGACGGTAAACAGGCGGAAATCATGCAGGTCTGACCTGCGCCCATTTAATCAGGAGGCCCGTGTATGGCCCTCGACAAGATCACGCACGACGTTCCCGGTGGTCCGGGCCATGTCGCCATCATCATGGATGGAAATGGTCGCTGGGCCACGATGCGCGGACGTCCGCGTCTGATGGGACATCACGCAGGCGCCAAGCGCGTCAAGGAAATTGTCCGGGCCTGTCCTGATCTGGGTGTCAAATATCTGACGATTTTCGCGTTTTCGACCGAGAACTGGAAGCGCACGCAGTCCGAGGTGGCGGGCCTGATGCGTCTGTTTCGCCGCTATATCGAGCGGGAAGCCCGCGATATGTTCGAAGAGGGCGTCCGCGTCAGGTTCATCGGCGACCGGGTTCGCCTCGATGACAAGCTGGTCAGTCTGATGGATGATCTGGAGATGTTCACCAGCGGCAATGACCGGGTGCATCTGACGATTGCGATCAATTATGGCGGGCGTGATGAAGTGACCCGTGCGGCCAAGCGGCTGGCCTATGAGATCGAGATGGGTCGCTTGACCCATAAGGATGTGGATGCAGAGACGCTTGCCAAGTTCCTTGATACCCATGTTTTGCCTGACCCTGATCTGGTTATCCGCACCTCGGGCGAGGCGCGGATTTCCAATTTCCTGCTGTGGCAGTCGGCCTATGCGGAATATGAGTTTGTCGACACGCTGTGGCCCGATTTTACCGCGGCCGAGTTTGCCAAGGTTCTGACAAGCTATGGCACGCGCGAGCGCCGCTTTGGGGCGGTCACGGTCTGAACATGGCGCCGCCCACGACTGAACCGGGGCGCTGGGGTGATCTGCGCACAAGAGTGGCCTCTGGCGCGTCGCTGGCATTGGTCGGGTTGGGCGCGATCGTACTGGGCGGGGTGTGGTTTCAGATCCTCGTGCTTTTTGCCATCGGGGTGATGATCTGGGAACTCTGGATGATGATCGCACCGAATGCGCCGGTGCCGGGCATGCTGTTTGCCGTGCTGGGCGGTGCGGTGTTATCGGCGGTCAGCGGATCGACGGATCTGTGGTTTATGGCGCTTTTTGCGGTGATTCCCGTCATCGGTCTGGTGATGGCACCGCGGGCGAAGCTTGGATTTTTCTTTTATGCGCTGGCACTGCAGCTGGGTGGCTGGGCGCTGCTGACATTTCGCGCCGATTTCGGTCTGACATTTCTGCTGTGGATCGTGGCTATTGTCGTTGTCACTGATATTGCGGGTTATTTCGCCGGACGGATGGTGGGCGGACCAAAGTTCTGGCCCCGGATCAGCCCGAAAAAGACCTGGAGCGGGACGGTTGCGGGCTGGGTCGGAGCGATGGTGGTTTCGATTGCCTTTGTGATCTGGGCAGCGTTCGGCTGGGTCGATGTCGCGCTGGCAGTGCTGGTGAGCTTTGCCGGGCAGATGGGCGATATCGCGGAAAGTGCGATTAAGCGGAAGGTGGGGGTCAAGGATGCCTCGACCCTGATCCCCGGACATGGCGGCTTGATGGACCGGTTTGATGCCCTGCTGGGGGCAGTGCTGTTTGTGGCGCTGCTGGCGGCGACGGTTGGCATTGCGGGTCTGCATCTGTGAAAACCGTCACTATTCTGGGGGCGACGGGGTCAATCGGGCAGAATACGATTGATCTGATTGCGCGCGCGCCGGGGGAGTTTGCAGTTGAGGCGCTGACTGGGGCGCAGAACCTTGACCTTTTGGCACGCGATGCCGTGCGGCTCCGCGCAAAACTGGCGGTGACTTCTGATCCGGACTGTTATGACGGGCTGAAAGAGCGCCTTTCCGGAACCGGGATTGCGGTGGCGGCAGGGCCGGAGGCTGTGGCAGAGGCTGCGGCACGGCCAACCGATTGGGTGATGTCGGCGATTGTTGGCGCGGCGGGGCTGGTTCCGGGACTTGCAGTGCTAGCGCGGGGCGGCACTCTGGCGCTGGCCAACAAGGAGACGCTGGTGACGGCAGGCCCGCTGGTAATGGCGGCGGCGCAGGCGCAGGGCGCGCGGATATTGCCGGTGGACAGCGAACATTCTGCGATTTTTCAGGCGCTGACCGGCGAGGACGTGGCGGCGGTGGAGCGGGTGATCATTACTGCCTCAGGTGGCGCCTTTCGCGATTGGCCGTTGGAGCAGCTGGCACGGGCGACATTGGCGCAGGCCAGCAGTCATCCGAATTGGGCGATGGGCCAGCGGATCACCATCGATTCGGCCTCGATGTTCAACAAGGCACTGGAACTGATCGAGACGCATGAGTTTTTTGGAATCGCCCCCAACAAGATCGAGGTGATCATTCACCCTGAGAGTCTGGTGCATGCGCTGGTGGGTTTTGCTGATGGCGCATTGATGGCGCATGTTGGCCCTGCGGATATGCGCCATGCCATCGGCTATGCCCTGCATTGGCCGGAGCGGCGGCATGTGCCGGTCGAACGGCTCGATCTGGCACGGATCGGGGCGCTGAGTTTTCGCTCGCCGGAAGATGCGCGCTATCCGGCGCTGGCGATTGCTCGGCGCGTCATGGCACTGGGTGGCCTTGCGGGGGCGGCGTTCAACGCGGCGAAAGAGCGCGCGCTGGATGGGTTTATCGCGGGAAATATCGGGTTTCTGGCGATGGCGGATGTCGTCAGTGGCGTGCTCGACAAGATGTTGGCATCTGACGGGCTGCAAAATGCCACTTTGACCCTAGATAACGTTTTGGAAACCGACCGGCTGGCGCGTGTGCGTGCGTCGGAAATCATCGAGCAGAGAAGTTAAAACACCTTGGATATGACCCAGATCCTGCCGCAATTTGGCAATGCGGCCTTTACCATCGCGTTCTTTGTGCTGGCTTTGTCGATCATCGTGGCGATCCATGAATATGGTCATTACATTGTCGGCCGCTGGTCTGGTATTCATGCGGAAGTGTTCTCGCTGGGCTTTGGCCCGGTTCTATATGCGCGCACGGATCGGCATGGCACCCGCTGGCAGGTGGCGGCGCTGCCGTTTGGCGGCTATGTGAAATTCCTCGGCGATGCCAATGCCGCATCGGTCGGCAGCACAGAGGTCGATCAACGCGACAAGCGCCGCACCATGCTGGGCGCGCCACTTTGGGCGCGCGTTGCGACGGTGGCTGCGGGTCCGGTGTTCAATTTCATTCTGAGCCTGCTGATCTTTGTCGGGGTCATTCTGGCGCAGGGCAAACCGACAGAGCCGCTGACCGTGGCGGGATTGCCGCCGCTGCCGCAGGCTTATGTGGTCGAGTTGCAGGCAGGCGACGAGATTATCGCGATTGCGGATGTGCCGGTGATGATGCCCGAGCCGGGGTTGTTTACTTTTGACGGAATCCCTGCCGGGCAAACTCTGACGTATGAGATTCGCCGCGACGGCAATGTGATGACGGTGCAGGGGCCCAATCCTTATGCTCCGGTGATTTCCGGCCTATCACCGGGATCGGCGGCCTATGATATCGATCTGCGCGCGGGCGATGTGGTGATGGCCATTGATGCTGCACCGATCAGCAAGTTCGAGGATATCGTGACTGCGATCCGCGATTCTGATGGCCGGGCTGTGGTGCTGGAGGTCTGGCGCGCAGGCGAGATATTGGAATTTGTGTTGCAGCCGCGACGCGTGGATACACCGCTGGCGGATGGCGGGTTTGAAACCCGTTGGCTGATCGGGATTACCGGTGGCTTCATCATCGAGACGCAGACCGAGATGCCATCGCCCTTTGTCGCGATCTGGCAGGCGATGCAGCAGGTCTGGTTTATCATCACATCCTCGCTCTCGGGGCTGTGGCACATGATTACCGGCGCGATTTCTTCCTGTAATTTGTCCGGGCCTGTGGGGATTGCGCAGGCCTCGGGTGCGATGGCGTCGCAGGGGGCCACGAGTTTCATCTGGTTTGTTGCGGTGCTGTCAACGGCGGTAGGCCTGCTCAACCTCTTTCCCATACCGGTGCTGGATGGCGGCCATCTGGTGTTTTTCGCCTATGAGGCGGTGACCGGAAAATTGCCGGGTGACAAGGCGCTGCGTCTGCTGATGGCGGTTGGTCTGTCGCTGATCCTGACCATGACGCTGTTTGCCCTCGCGAATGACCTGTTCCTCTGCCCATAGGCGGGCGACGTCGATGCCATGATATTGCCATAGTCGGCTTGTATTTTCGGACCATCACCGGAAGACAGGACGGATATAATGAACGCCATTGTCGAGAACACCCGCGGGCTCAGATTGCTGGTCAACCTGAACTGGGACCGGATTCTCTATGTGGCGACGATCCTTGTCGCGCTGGCGGGCGGTGCCTGGCTGGGTACGATTTCTACTCCTTAAACGCTGGCGTCGTGGCGCCCACCAAGAGGGACGGGCGTCGAGCTGTGAGAGGTGCAAAGAACCGCCCAGCCGATCCGGTTTGGGCGGCTTGTTCGTTTTGACAACAGCGGCCAATCCCGCTAGTCAGACTGTAATTCACAGAACTGGGCGGGCGGATTGATGAACGAAAAAGTGCGGAGCGCGGTTGCGCAGGGTCGTTCATTTCTGTTGCGGATGTTTTTTGTGATGGGTCTCATTGGCTTGGGGAGCGGAATTGCATCGGCACAACAGTTTGTGTTCTCGCAGGTGCAGATCGAAGGCAATTTACGGATCGAGAGTGGCACGATCCTGACCTATGCCGGAATCGTGCAGGGTGAGGCGATTTCCGCTGCGGCGCTGAATGACGCGGCACAGCGCATCCGCGCCTCCGGGCAGTTCGAGACGGTCGATGTGATCCCGCAGGGCGGACTGCTGATCATCCGCGTGGTGGAATATCCCACGATCAACCGGATCAACTTTGAAGGCAATTCCCGGCTGAATGACGATGAGCTGGCGGGTCTGATCGGCTCGCGGGAGCGCAGGGTCTACAGCCCGGTACAGGCGGAACAGGATACTGCGGCTATTGCGCAGGCCTATGCTGCGGATGGCCGCATCAATGCTTCAGTCTCCCCGTCGATCATCCGGCGCGCTGACAACCGTGTGGATCTGGTTTTCGCGGTGTTCGAGGGCGGTGTGACCGAAGTGGAACGGATTTCGTTCATCGGCAACCGCAGTTTCAGCGAGCGTCGTCTGCGCGGGGTGCTTGACACCAAACAAGCGGGTGCGTTGCGCCTGTTGATCGCCCGCGATACGTTTTCACCGGATCGGCTGGCATTTGACCAACAGGTGCTGACCGATTTCTACCAATCGCGCGGTTATGCCGATTTTCGGGTCCAGAATGTCGATGTGGCCCTGACCCGCGAGCGGGATGCCTATCTGATCACCTATAATGTGCAGGAAGGGCAGCGTTTCCGTTTTGGCCAGATTACCGCCACGTCGGAAATCCCCGAGGCCGATGCGGCGGTGTTCCGTGAGGCGCTGCGCCTGCGCTCTGGCGTGGTCTATTCTCCGGCGCTGATCGAATCCGATATTGCCCGGCTGGAGCGGCTGGCGCTGCGGCTTGGCCTCAACTTTGTCCGCATCGACCCGCGCATTACCCGCAATGACCGTGACCTGACCCTGAATGTCGAATTTGCGATCATCCGCGGCGAGCGGATTTTTGTGGAGCGGATTGATATCGAGGGCAATAACACGACACTGGACCGGGTTGTGCGCAGTCAGTTCCGCGTGGTCGAGGGTGACCCGTTTAACCCGCGCGCCATTCGCGAAAGTGCAGAGCGCATCCGGGCGCTGGGGTTCTTTACCACGGCGGATGTGAATGCGCGGGCCGGGTCAGCTGCTGATCAGGTGGTGATCGATGTCAATCTAGAAGAGGGCCCGACCGGATCGCTGAGTTTTGGTGCCAACTTCTCGTCGGACAGCGGATTCGCACTGGTCGCAAGTTATAACGAGCGCAATTTTCTGGGCCGCGGGCAGGCGCTTTCGTTTGAACTGTCGACCGGGGAATCGAACCGGGTTCTGAGTTTCAACTTTGCCGAGCCACGATTTCTGGGGCGTGATCTGGGGTTTGGTCTTTCGTTCGATTACCGCACGACGGACAATCTCAACGCGCTTTATGATACCGAGACATTCCGGTTCAGCCCGTCCTTTGCCTTTCCGGTGAGCGAGGATGGCAGGCTGACGGTCTATGCGGCGGTCGAATTGTCCGATATCACCGATGTGGCCGGTGCCACGACCCCCGATGACCTGTCGGATGATGCCAGTGTGGTGATCCAGGCGGAAGCGGCGCTTGGCGCGCTGTGGACCTCATCGCTGGGCTATAGTTACAGCTACGACACCCGCCGCACCGGGCTTGACCCCAATTCGGGTGTGCTCTTGCGCTTTGGTCAGGAGTTTGGCGTTGGCGACGCGCGTTTTATCGCCACCACGGCGCTGGCCTCGGCGGAGACAAAGGTGCTGGGCGAGGAATTGACCCTGCGCGCGACGATCGAGGGTGGAATGCTGGCCTATGAAGATGGCACGTCGAGCCGTGTGACGGATCGGTTTTTCCTTGGCAGCCGGTTGATGCGCGGGTTCGAGCCGGCCGGAATTGGCCCGCGCGATGCGGTGACGGATGACGCCCTGGGCGGGGACATGTTTGCTGTGGCCAGGCTCGAGGCCGAGTTTCCGCTGGGACTGCCGGAAGAATATGGCATCACCGGGGGCGCATTCATTGACTACGGATCGCTTTGGGGCGTTGGCGAGAGCTTTGGGCAGGATATCCTGTACAACGATTTCACCCCACGTACCGTGGTCGGTCTGTCGATCTTTTGGACCACGCCGCTGGGTCCGCTGCGGTTCAACTTTACCGAAGCGCTGGACGCGCAGGAGTTTGACCGGCCCCGGTCCTTTGATCTGACCATCTCGACCAGTTTCTGATGTCGCCCCGGTCATCTGGCCAGCGCCTTGCGCGGATCGCCCGCATGGTGGCGCTGGCGCTGTTCATCCCTGTCATGCCGGGATCGGCGCAGCAGGTGCCCAATGATCTGTCACTGGGGCAGGTGCGCAGTCCGGTCCTGACCATCGATATCGAGCGGTTGTTCTCTGAGTCGCTCTTTGGTCAACGCATCTCTGGCGATTTGTTGCGCCAGACTGAGGAGCTTGCTGCAGAGAATCGCCGTATCGAAGCGGCCTTGACCGAGGAGGAGCGGAGTCTGACCCTGCGCCGCCCGACCATGGACGTGGCCACGTTTCGCGCCGCAGCAGAGGAGTTTGACACCCGCGTGCAGGATATCCGCCGCGCGCAGGATGCCAAGGAACGCGCGTTGCAATTGGTAGTGACGCAGGGGCGCGATGCGTTTCTGGCAACGGCGACCCCGGTGCTGGCGCAATTGATGGCCGAGAGCGGCGCGGCGGTGATCCTTGACCGGCGATCGGTGTTTCTGGGGGTCGATCTGGTGGATGTGACCGATGTCGCCATCGCAAAGATCGATGCCCAGATAGGTGATGGCGCTCTGCTCCCCGCACCTGATCCCGCACCGTAACAGGCCTCACTCGATCCGGTCCTGTCCCTGAAATGAACGCGTAACCCAAGGGACCGGTCACCGGGTCGATGCCTGCGGGTTGCTCCAGAGGGAACGAATTGCTAGTCAGGGTGGCATATCGGCCCAATGCGGGCCCCATCGTGGGCCCAGCCATCTGACTGGCCCCCACATGAAGGAGAGACCATGAACGATGCCGCCCATCTGACGGCCCCGCCCGTGAGCGCGCCTGATAGCGACGATATGCCCGTTGCAGCACCTGTCACTTCGGCCGATATCGGCCTGATCCAACGGGTTTTGCCACATCGCTATCCCTTTCTGCTCGTCGACAAAGTGACAAGGATTGACGGTACGTCCTTTGCCTCTGGCGTGAAGAACGTCACCATGAACGAGCCGCATTTTCAGGGTCATTTTCCGGGCAACCCGATCATGCCGGGCGTCACCATCATTGAGGCGATGGCGCAGACCGCCGCTGTCATGGTCGGCGTGACCATGGGGCTCACCAATGGTAACCTGCTGATCTATTTCATGGCGATTGATGGCTGCAAGTTCCGCCGCAAGGTGATACCGGGTGATATCCTCAAGATGGATGTGACGACGTTGCGTGGCAAACCGGGTGGCAAGGTCTGGCGTTTCAAGGGTGTGGCCACGGTCGATGGTGAGATGGCCGCAGAGGTGGAGTTTACCGCGATGATGGATCTGCGCGCCTGATGCAGCCTGACATACACCCCAGCGCCGTAATCGATCCGGGTGCGCAAGTGGCACCTGGCTGTCGCATTGGCCCGTTTTGTCATGTGGGCGCACAGGTGGTTCTGGCCGCCGGGGTGGTGTTGCAGTCGCATGTTGTGGTGTCCGGCGACACGCATATCGGCCCGGATACGGTGATTTTTCCCTTTGCTGTGGTGGGCGGGATTCCACAGGATCTGAAGTATGCGGGTGAGCCGACCCGCCTGCGCATCGGCGCGCGCAACCGCATCCGCGAGCATGTCACAATCAATCTGGGCACCGCCGGTGGTGGCGCCGAGACGCGCATCGGCGATGATTGCCTGTTCATGGCCGGGTGCCACATCGCGCATGACTGCCAGATCGGCAATCAGGTGATCGTGGTCAACAGCTCTGCGGTGGCGGGCCACTGTGTCATTGACGATGAGGTGATCATCGGTGGCCTTTGCGGTATTCATCAGTTTGTCCGCATTGGTCGGGGTGCGATCATCGGTGCCGTGACCATGGTGACGCATGATGTGATCCCGTACGGATTGGTGCAGGGGCCGCGCGGTGTGCTCGACGGTCTGAACCTTGTGGGCCTCAAACGTCGAGGGGTGGACCGCGCCGATATTGCCGCGCTGCGCGCTGCGTTTCAGGCATTGAAAGTGGGGCAGGGCGCATTTCAGGACCGTGCCCGCGCCTTGCAGGGTCAAAGCGGGAGCCCCTATGTCAAGGATATGCTGGCCTTTGTGCTGGGCGCGAGCGACCGGCAGTTTCTGACGCCGGTTTGAGCCAGATGCTGGCACTGATTGCCGGAACCGGCGCGCTGCCGGGGATTTTAGCGGACACGCTGCGCGCGCGGGGCGCGGCGGCGCTGGTCTGCGAGATGACCGGGTTTGCGGTGACCGGGACCGGCGATCTGGAGCGGATCACCTACCGATTGGAGACTTTGGGCACGTTGCTGGCGCAGTTGCGCAGCCGGGGCGTGACGGAGGTTTGCTTTGCCGGGGCGATCCGCCGGCCTGTTATTGACTCCACGCAGATTGATGATCTGACCCGGCGGCTGGTACCGACGCTGATGGCGGCACTGCGCGCAGGCGACGATGGTGCGCTGCGCGCAGTGATCGCCATTTTCGAGGGGGCCGGATTCGCGGTGCGCGCCGCGCATGAGATTGCGCCGGACCTTTTGCCGGGCGCGGGTGTGTGGAGCGTGGCGCAGCCTTCGGCGCTGCAGCAGCAGGATGTGATCCGCGCACAGGCTGTGCATGCGGCGATGGCACAGGTCGATGTCGGGCAGGCTTGCGTCGTGCATGAGGGGCAGGTGCTTGCGGTTGAGGCTGCGGCGGGGACGGATGCGATGCTGCGTGCGCTGGTGCAGACAACGTCTGCGCCGCCCGCTGACCCGCTGATCTGGGCGGTGGATACGGCGAGCGATGTGGTCGCAGGTTGGGCCGATTGGCTGAGCGGGCCAGAGGCGGCGCGGCCCATTCAGCCGGTGCGGCACGGCGGTCTGTTCTACAAGGCCCCCAAACCCGGACAGGATCTGCGCGCCGATCTGCCGGTGATCGGGCCTGAGACGGTGACAGGGGCGGTGGCAGCCGGCCTCGACGCGCTGGTGATTGCTGCGGGTGGGGTCATGGTAATCGATCTGCCGCAGGTGGTGGCGCTGGCGGACCGGCACCGCGTCTTGCTTTGGGTGCGACCGGACCCATGAAGGTTTTTGTGATCGCGGGCGAGCCGTCGGGTGACAGGCTGGGGCAGGCGGTGATGGCGGGATTGCGTCAGTTGCGCCCCGAGGTAGTCTTTGACGGGGTCGGGGGGCCGTTGATGCAGTCCGAGGGGCTTGTCAGCCTTTTCCCGATGGATGAGCTGAGCCTGATGGGCATCGCCGAAATCCTGCCGAAGTATCTTCACCTCAAACGTCGGATTGCACAGACGGCGCAGGCGGCGATCGCCGCGCGGCCTGATGTGCTGCTGACGATCGACAGCCCGGATTTCTGCCTGCGCGTGGCCCGTCAGGTGCGCACGGCAGGGGCGACCCGGATCGTGCATTACGTGGCCCCAACGGTCTGGGCCTGGCGACCGGGGCGCGCGGCGAAAATGGCGCGTCATGTCGATCAGGTGCTGGCGTTGTTCCCGTTCGAGCCGCCCTATATGCAGGCGGCGGGGATGGACTGCGACTTTGTCGGGCATCCGGTTGTGGCCGAGGTGCAGGCAAGCGCGGCCGAGGGCCGGGCGTTTCGTAGCGAACATGGCATCGGGGATGCTCCGCTGATCCTCGCCTTGCCCGGATCGCGTCGTGGCGAGGTGACGCGGCTGGCGGTGCGCTTTGGTGCGGCGCTGCAGGCTGTTTTGGCAACGCGGCCCGAGGCGCGGGTGGTAGTGCCCTGTGCCGGGCCGGTGGCGGCACTGGTAGGTGAACTGACAGTTGACTGGCCGGGTGCTCCGCTGTTGATCGCGCCCGGGGACAAGGCACAGAAACGCGCGGCGTTTCGCGCGGCCGATGTCGCACTGGCGGCCTCCGGCACGGTGTCGCTTGAACTTGCCGCCGCTGGCACTCCGATGGTGATCGCCTATGACATGAGCTGGTTGAGCCGCCAGATCATCAGCCGGATGCTGCTGGTCGATACGGTGACGCTGGTCAATCTGGTGAGCGAAACGCGGGTAGTGCCTGAGTTTATTGGCGAGGATTGCAAGCCCGGACCGATTGCTGCGGCACTTCTGGCGGTCATGGCGGCACCACAGGCACAGCAGGCGGCAATGGCGATCACGATGGAGCGGTTGGGGAAGGGTCAGACTGCTCCGGGGGTGCGCGCTGCACAGGCGATTCTCGACCGGCTTTAGCTTTCATTCTGGCAAAAATACTCAAATGCGACGCAGATTTCGGGCGCGGCTCCGGATCAGTGTCCCCGCCAGATCCAGCCGCCACCCAGCACCCGGCTGCCTTCGGGCGCATAGAACACACAAGCTTGCCCCACGGCTACGCCTTCCTCCGGATGGAGCAATTCGACTTCGGCCTCGGTCGTGGAGAGGGGCCGCAGGATTGCGGGCAGTGGTGGCCGTGTCGAGCGGACCTTGACCGCGATTTCGCGTTCGGCCTGATCGGCAAAATCGCCGTCGCCTAGCCAGTTGATCTCGCGCAGCGGCACCCGGCGGGTGGCGAGCATCGCCTTTGGCCCGACGATGACCTGCCGTTTATCCACGTCGAGCCGCAGGACGTAAAGCGGCCCTTCGGGTCCGCCAATACCGAGTCCACGACGTTGGCCCACGGTGTAATGGATCACGCCGGGATGTTTGCCCAGCACCTTGCCGCGCTGATCGACGATGTCGCCGGGTTCGGCCGCACCGGGACGCAGTTTCTCGATCACGCTGGCATAGTCGCCATTTGGCACAAAACAGATGTCCTGACTGTCGGGTTTGTCTGCGACCGAAAGCCCGTAACGCGTGGCCAAGGCCCGGGTTGCAGCCTTGGACTGCAGGTGTCCTAGTGGAAAGCGCAGATAATCGAGCTGCGCCCGCGTAGTCGAAAACAGGAAATATGATTGATCGCGCGCACTGTCCGCAGCGCGGTGCAATTCCGGACCGGCAGCACCCATCGCGCGCTGGATATAATGCCCGGTGGCCATACAATCTGCATCCAGATCGCGGGCGGTTTCGAGCAGATCCTTGAACTTCACCCGTTCGTTGCAGCGGATGCAGGGCACCGGCGTGGCCCCGGCAAGGTAGCTGTCCGCGAATTCGTCGATCACCGCGGATTTGAAGGTGTTTTCGTAATCCAGCACATAATGCGGGAAATCCATCACCTCGGCCACGCGGCGCGCGTCATGGATATCGCGTCCGGCGCAGCAGGCGCCCTTCTTGGCCAGAGCCGCCCCATGGTCGTAGAGCTGCAGCGTGACTCCGACCACATCATAGCCTTCTTCGGCCAGCTGTGCGGCGACAACCGAACTGTCCACACCCCCGGACATGGCCACGACGACCCGCGTATCGGCGGGCGGCTTGGCAATGCCAAGGCTGTTGAAATGCGGGTCAAGCGGCATCGGGAAATCCTGTGGTCTGCGTCAGGTTTACGACAGATCATCAGGCAATATAGGAAAATGCGACATAGTCTCAACCCCCCGGTTTCACCGCTCCTTAAACCCCGCAGCCCAAAGTCGTCCCGAGTGGGAAAACCGAAAGGGGTGAACGATGTATTTGCGCAAGATTGATGGGCCACGGTCAGTGACGTTGCCGGATGGGACCAAGATGACGCGGGCCGATCTGCCATCGCCCGATACCCGGCGCTGGGTTGCTTCTCGCAAGGCGGCGGTGGTGCGGGCTGTCGCGGGCGGATTGATTACCCGGGGCTGGGCAGTCGAGACTTACGAATTGTCCGAAGATGAGTTCACCGGATGGCAAAATGCCGTCGAGACATTCGGTGAGGCCGCATTAAAGACGACATGCCTGCAGAAGTATCGACAACCCTGAGGAGAAATGTAAATGTCATACACAAGGTAACGTGTAGTTAACCATTCCGGGTCTAGGGTAAACAGGTCGGAATTGAACGGAGACCTGGGATGCGCGTTTTGCTGGTGGAAGACGATCCAACGACGTCACGAAGCATAGAACTGATGCTGACCCATGCTAACCTCAATGTCTATGCCACGGACATGGGGGAAGAAGGGATCGATCTCGCCAAACTTTATGACTACGACCCTATTTTGCTGGACCTCAACCTGCCGGATATGAATGGGCATGAGGTATTACGCCAATTGCGGCTGAGCCGGATTGACACGCCGATCCTTATTCTTTCGGGCGATGATGGCACCGAAAGCAAGCTCAAAGGATTTGGTTTTGGCGCGGATGATTATTTGACCAAACCGTTTCACCGCGAAGAACTCGTGGCGCGCATTCATGCGATCATCCGCCGGTCCAAAGGTCATGCGCAATCAGTGATCCGGACTGGCCGAATTGCGGTCAATCTGGATGCCAAGACAGTGGAAGTGTCGGGCAGTGCCGTGCATCTGACCGGAAAGGAATATCAGATGCTCGAACTGCTGAGTCTGCGCAAAGGCACCACGCTGACCAAAGAGATGTTTCTCAACCATCTTTATGGCGGCATGGACGAGCCGGAAATCAAGATCATCGACGTATTCATCTGCAAATTGCGCAAGAAACTGAGCCTTGCGACCGGTGGTGAGAATCATATCGAAACGGTCTGGGGCCGGGGCTATGTGCTGCGCGATCCGGAGCCCGTGGCACGGGATGCCGAGCGGCTTGCAGTGGGTGCCTGACAGGAATCCTGCGACTGAGAACTGGACCTGTGCCCCGGACAACCCTATCACTTGAGCGGGGGCACGGCGGGTCCGAGCCCCATGCGGATAGTGTCGAGGGATGCGCATGGCCACTTCACAGCAGGGCGTGGTTGCGATTGAATCGCTGACCGAGGCAGGGGCGCGTGCCGAACTCGACCGGCTCGCCGCGGAAATTGCCCGGGCTAATCAGGCCTATCATACGGACGATGCGCCGGAGATCAGCGATGCGGATTATGATGCGCTCAAGCGGCGCAACCTCGCGATCGAGGCCCGGTTTCCGGCTCTGAAACGTGCAGATAGCCCGAGCGAACAGGTCGGCGCCGCTTTGGCCGACGGGTTTGGCAAGGTTACGCATGCGTTGCGCATGCTAAGCTTGGAGAATGCCTTTTCTGACACGGAGGTAGCCGAGTTTGACGCGCGGGTGCGCAAATACCTGAACCTTGGTCCGGCGGCACCGCTGCCCTATACTGCCGAGCCTAAAATCGACGGGCTGTCCCTATCGCTGCGTTATGAAAAGGGCAGGTTGGTGCAAGCGGCAACGCGCGGCGATGGTGAGACGGGCGAGAATGTCACGGCCAATGCCCGCACCATGACCGACATCCCACAGCAGATTGCCGATGTGCCGGATATCCTCGAGGTGCGCGGCGAAGTATACATGAGCCATGCCGATTTTGCGGCGCTGAATATGCGGCAACTGGCGGGCGGGGGCAAAAGCTTTGCCAATCCACGCAATGCCGCGGCGGGGTCATTGCGCCAGCTGGATGCCAGCATAACCGCAGCACGACCGCTTCGGTTTTTTGCCTATGCTTGGGGGGCGCTATCCGCACCGTTGGCCAAAACGCAAATGGGCGCAATCGAACGGCTGGCGATGGCCGGGTTTCAGACTAATCCGCTGACCCGGCTCTGTGATGGGGCCGAGGCGATGTTGCGGGTTTACCGGGAGGTCGCGGCGCAGCGCGCGACGCTGGGTTATGATATCGACGGCGTGGTGTACAAGGTCGATGATCTGGAGCTGCAGCGCCGGTTGGGGTTTCGCTCGACCACGCCCCGCTGGGCGATTGCGCATAAGTTTGCCGCCGAACTGGCCTGGACCGAGCTGCTGGCGATCGACATTCAGGTAGGCCGCACCGGGGCATTGTCGCCGGTGGCGCGGCTACGTCCCGTCACAGTGGGCGGAGTCGTGGTGTCGAATGCGACCCTGCATAACGAGGATTACATCGCGGGGCGCGATTCGACCGGTGCACCGATCCGCGAGGGGCGTGATATTCGCGTGGGCGACTGGGTCGAGGTGTACCGTGCCGGAGATGTCATTCCGAAGATCCGCGATGTGGATCTGGTGCGCCGACCAATGGATGCTGTGTCTTATGTCTTTCCGCAGACCTGTCCGCAATGCGGATCGGATGCCTTGCGCGAGCCGGGGGATGCGGTGAGCCGTTGCACAGGCGGGATGATCTGTCCGGCGCAGGCCGTTGAAAAGCTGAAGCATTTCGTCAGTCGTGGGGCCTTTGACATCGAAGGGCTGGGCGCGAAGCAGATCGAGATGTTTTATGCCGATCCGGTGCTGCCCATTCGGGAGCCTGCGGATATCTTTACCTTGGCGGCTCGGGATGCCGCGAATGTACCGAAGTTGCAGAACCGCGAAGGATTTGGTGAGAAGAGCGCGAAGAACTTGTTCCAAGCCATTGAAGACAAGCGGAAAATATTGCTGGGCCGGTTGCTGTTTGCTTTGGGAATCCGGCATGTGGGTGAGAGCGGGTCGGCACTGTTGGCGAGCCACTATGGCTCATGGAACGCGTTCGAGGCCGCAATGACGGCGGCACAGATCGGCACGGGCCCGGAGTGGGAGGAGTTGAACGCAATCGACGGAGTCGGCGCGGTGATGGCAGCCTCGGTCGTCAATGCTTTTCATCAGGAAAATGAGCGGGCGCTGATTGATCGTCTGGTGGCGCAGTTGCAAGTGCAGGACGCCGCACAGCGCGTGGTGTCGGATAGTCCGGTGGTGGGCAAGACCGTGGTCTTTACCGGAACGTTGGAAAAGATGACCCGCGCCGAGGCCAAGGCGCGGGCGGAGGCGCTGGGTGCCAAGGTGGCGGGGTCGGTCAGTGCCAAGACTGATTTGCTGGTGGCAGGGCCGGGTGCCGGGTCAAAGGCGAAACAGGCGGCGGCGCTGGGGATTGCCACAATTGACGAGGACGGTTGGCTGGCGCTGATCGGCAGCGCATGAGCGGGACCCGGCCGGGGCGGCCTGAGGTGCTTTGGCCGCTGTTTGCGGAACTGTCCACTTTGGAGGGGATTGGCCCGAAGACGGCGCAATTATTGGCGCAGGCGGGGATCGAGAAGCCGCGCGATATGCTGTTTACCCTGCCGCATGCGGGCATGGACCGCCGGTTTCGCGCCTCGATCCGGGAAGTGGTGGCCCCGGCGACGGTCACGGTGGAGGTGGAGGTTGGTCTGCATCAGCCACCGCGAACGAAGGGCAAACCATACCGAATTACCGTGCAGGATGCCGAGATTGCCTTTCAATTGGTGTTTTTCCATGCCCGCGCGGAGTATCTGCACAAGCTGTTGCCGACCGGGAAGCGGCGCATTGTATCGGGTCGAATCGAACTTTTTGACGGGATAGCGCAAATGGTGCATCCCGATCATGTGCTGCCGCTGGCCGAGGCGGAGAGTATCCCCGCCTATGAGCCGGTTTATCCGCTACATGGCGGCGTGACGCAGCGGGTGATGTGGAAAGCGACACGGTCGGCGCTGGACCTTGCCCCCGATCTGGCGGAATGGATTGATCCGGCATTGCAGGTGCGGGAGGGCTGGCCCGCGTGGCGGGTGGCATTGGCGCAGGCGCATGAACCGGCGGCCTGGGTTGATCTTTCGCCTGCCGATCCCGCGCGGCAGCGGTTGGCATATGATGAGCTTTTTGCGCATCAGATGACCTTGGCACTGGCGCGGGCGACGGTGCGCCGGGGCAAGGGCCGCACGACGGTCGGCACTGGAGGAATGCAGGCCAAGGTATTGGCAGCGCTGCCGTATCAGCAGACCGGCGCGCAGGTTCGGGCGGTGGCCGAGATTGCTGCGGATATGGCGGCGCCGTTGCGGATGAACAGGTTGTTGCAGGGTGATGTCGGGTCGGGAAAGACGCTGGTGGCGCTGCTGGCGCTGCTGATTGCAGTCGAAGCCGGGGGTCAGGGTGTGATGATGGCCCCCACTGGCATTCTGGCGATGCAACATCTGGACGGGCTGCGCCCCTTAGCAGAAAGCGCGGGGGTGGTGCTGGAGATTCTGACCGGGCGCGACAAGGGGGCGGAGCGCGTGGCAAAGCTGGCTGCGTTGGCACGCGGGGATATCCAGATTCTGGTGGGCACGCATGCGGTGTTTCAGAAAGATGTGGAATTTGCTGATCTGCGGCTTGCCATTGTCGATGAACAGCACCGTTTTGGCGTGGCGCAGCGGATGGAACTGGGTGCCAAGGGCCATGCCGTCGATGTGCTGGTGATGACCGCGACACCGATCCCGCGCAGCCTCGCGCTGGCGCAATATGGCGATATGGATGTGTCGGTGCTGGATGAGAAACCTGCCGGGCGTACGCCGGTGCAGACCGCACTGGTGGCGGCGGGCCGGATGGTCGAGGTGGTCGAACATCTGCGCCGCGCGGTGGCGGAAGGGCGGCAGGCCTACTGGGTCTGTCCGCTTGTCGAGGAAAGCGAGATCATCGCGCTGACCGCCGCCGAGGCGCGGTTCAAGCATCTGCGCGCGGCATTGGGTGAGGGGATCGTGGCGCTGGTGCATGGGCAATTGCCCCCGGCCGAGAAGGATGCCGCCATGGCGGATTTCGTCGCGGGCCGCGCCAAGGTGCTGGTCGCGATGACGGTGATCGAGGTGGGGGTCAATGTGCCCAATGCGTCGATCATGGTGATTGAGGGGGCCGAAAGCTTTGGTCTGGCGCAATTGCATCAATTGCGTGGACGGGTTGGACGCGGCGCGGCGCAATCGACCTGCCTCATGCTCTATCAGCCGCCGCTGAACGAAACCGCGCGGCGGCGGTTGGAGATTCTGCGCGAGACGGAGGATGGGTTTCGCATTTCCGAGGAGGATCTGGCGATGCGGGGGGCAGGCGATGTGATCGGCACTGCGCAATCGGGCCTGCCCCGGTTTCGCATCGCCGATCTGGAGCGACAGGCTGCGCTGATGGCGCTGGCGCAGAGTGATGCGCGTAAGCTGCTGTCGGATGATCCGAAATTGGAAACAGCGCGCGGGCAGGCGACTCGGGTGCTGTTGTGGTTGATGGAACAGGAAAAAGCGATCCGTTTGATTTCAGTGGGTTAGCTGAAATGTTCCGCTTTGTTCACTTTTGTTCTTAAATAGTTCTTTACAGATGGTTAATGATATGAGAACAAAGCAGCAACAAACATGACCACTTGTGGAGGTTGCGATGGCCAAAGAAATCAGAGACGTGATTGCCCGTTCTTCGGAAACCATCATCTCGGATGCCATCGGGGCCGCTGCGCTGGTTGTCATGCTCGTTGTCGGACTGTCCTTGCCCGGACTGCTCTGATCTGCCTGGCGTCTCGTGCCGACTGACCACACTCGCTCTGTCCCAGGATTTGAGTGACCTCTGGATTGCCTGTCCTTGAGTTCAGGGGGTTGCCTGCCCCCGCCGGTCAGCGGGTCCCACATGAGAACGCTTTTCCTGCCGCCGCCATCCTGCCCGGATGTGCGGCGGTTTTTTCTTGTGTCAGGCAGTTTGAGCGGCGCGCGCCTGTGCAAAAGCGTCAAGCGTAGCGTCAAAGGCCAGCAGGATCGAAGCGTGACGGTTCTTGTACTCGCGCGCTGGTTCCAGCAAATGCAGTTCGCCAAATGGTAGCTCGGGCGCGGGTCCGTTTTCCTTGAGCATGGCGGCGAGTTGATCGCGGCCGCGCTGTACCTGTGCTTCGGTCAGCCCGATGATCTGGCTGCCGATGATGGCGGCGGTGGCCTGTCCCAAAGCGCAGGCCTTCACATCCTGACCGTAGCCGGTAATGACGCCGTCCTGCAGCGTCAGATCGACGGTCACGGTTGAGCCGCAGAGCGGCGCGCGCCGTTTGACCGTGGCGGTGGGCGCGTTGAGCCGCGCAGTCAAAGGCATATCCGCCGCAAGTGCGAGCAGGCGGGTGGAATAGAGGCTGATCAGATCGGAATCGCGCGCCATGGGGTTTGCTCTTTTTGCGTCTGCCTCATAGATAGGAACCTTTCCTGCCGATGCAAAAGGTTTTCCCGATGTCATTCGATCCTGCGACACTGAGTTACAATGAGGCAGGCCTGATCCCGGCGATTGCGCAGGATGAAGCGAGCGGTGCGGTGCTGATGATGGCCTGGATGAACGCCGAGGCGGTGGCGCAGACATTGGCGACGGGCCGCGTCACCTATTGGTCACGTTCACGGCAGGCGTTCTGGGTCAAGGGAGAGACGTCGGGCCATGCGCAGGAACTGGTCGGGATGCGGATTGATTGTGACCGCGACAGCCTGTTGCTGCAGGTTCGCCAGACCGGGCCTGCATGTCATACCGGGCGGCGGAGTTGTTTTTATACTGGTGTGCAGGACGGTGCCGAGGTCGAGTTGATGCGCCCGCTATAACCCGACTATTTGCCGGATTTCGGCCGGTGTCGTCCCGTTGGCGCGGTAAAGACTGAGCGCGCGGGCGTCGTCGCGTTTGGCAAGCCGTTTTCCAGCATCGTCCCGGATGAGCCGGTGGTGATGGTAAATCGGAGTGGGCAGGCCGAGCAGATGTTGCAGGATCACCTGAATCGGCGTGAAAGCGAACAGATCCTCGCCCCGGATAACATGGGTGATGCCTTGATCTGCATCGTCAAAGGCAGAGGCGAGGAAATAGGCCACGATATCCTCGCCCTTGCGCGAGAGCACCACGTCGCCGATGTCGCGCAGCGCGGTTGCGGCGTCCACCTGGTGCCGCCCGGCGTACGTGGGGCCGGTTTCGGTGAACTTCAGGGCGTCGCAGTGCAAAGTGTCGAGTGCTGCCTGAAGATCAAGCCGGAGTGCATCGGTCGACATCCGCGTTGACAGGGCGCGCCCGCGGCAGGTGCCGGGGTAGACGTTATGGTCGACGCCTTCTTGCGGCGCCGCGAGTGAGGCGCGGATGTCGGCGCGGGTGCAGGAACAGGGATAGAGCAGTCCACGATCAGCAAGGGGTGCGGGTCGGGCGTTGTAGCTCGCGATATGTTCGGATTGGCGGTGGACTCTTCCGTCCCATGTCAGACCGAGCCACGTCAGGTCGGAGATGATGCTGTCCTCATATTCCGGCCGGCAGCGCTCGCGGTCGGTATCCTCCATCCTCAGAAGGAAGCGGCCACCGGCAGCGCGGGTCATGTCGTGGCCGAGGATGGCGGAAAAGGCGTGGCCGAGGTGCAGCGGCCCGGTGGGCGAGGGCGCGAAGCGGGTGATCATTCGGCGGCGGCGCGTTGCCCCTGACCGAGCCAGCCGGTCCAGTCGGATTTGGCCCGGTCGGTGTAGGCTTTGTAGCGGTCCTTGCGGCCACGCCGCCCGCCTTTGGCGTCAATCGGCGGAAAGAGCCCAAAATTGACGTTCATCGGCTGAAAGGTTTTGGCATCGGCACCGCCAGTGATGTGATGCACAAGCGCGCCCATCGCGGTAGTGTTCGGAACCGGGGCGAGGGTCTGACCCATGATTTCCCAAGCGGCCATGCGACCGGCGAGCAGGCCCATTGCGGCACTTTCGACATAGCCTTCAACGCCGGTGATCTGACCGGCAAAGCGGATATTCGGACGGGATTTGAGCCGCATCTGTGCGTCGAGCAATGTGGGAGAATTGATGAAGGTGTTGCGGTGGATGCCGCCGAGCCGCGCAAACTGCGCCTCTTCCAAACCCGGAATCATCCGGAAAACAGCGGTTTGCGCGCCATACTTCATCTTTGTCTGGAAGCCCACGATGTTGTAGAGTGTGCCTAGGGCATTGTCGCGGCGCAACTGAACCACGGCATAGGGTTTGACCTGAGGGTCGTGGGAGTTGGTCAGGCCGACGGGTTTCATCGGGCCAAAGCGCAGGGTTTCGCGCCCGCGTTCGGACATGACCTCGATCGGCAGGCAGCCATCAAAGTAGCCCGCAGTTTCGCCTTCATGAAACTCGGTCTTGTCGGCGGCGAGGAGTGCGTCGATGAAAGCCTCGTATTGCGCCTTGGTCATCGGGCAGTTGAGATAGGCGGTCTGTTCGGCCTCAGTCTCGCCCTTGTCATAGCGGGACTGGCGCCAGGCGATGTCCATGTTGACGCTTTCGGCGTGAACGATGGGGGCGATCGCATCAAAGAATGCAAGTGCGTCGGCCCCGGTTTCGGCGCGTATCGCCTCGGCCAGACCGCTGGAGGTGAGCGGGCCGGTGGCGATGATCCAGTGGCCGCTGTCGGGCAGAGTTGTGATTTCTTCGTATGAAACCGATATGTTGGGATGCGCTTTTAATGCGGCGGTGACGCTTTGCGCAAAGGGGTCACGGTCTACGGCGAGCGCACCTCCGGCAGGTAGCCGGTGTTTGGCGGCCATGTCCATGATCAGCCCTCCCGCCGCACGCATTTCCCAATGCAGCAGGCCGACGGCGTTTTGTTCATCGTCATCGGAGCGGAAGGAATTGGAGCAGACCATTTCCGCCAGATCGCCGGTGCGATGCGCAAAAGTGCCGACTTTGGGCCGCATCTCATGGATGACGACGCGGATACCGGCGTTGGCGGCCTGCCACGCGGCCTCTGACCCGGCCATGCCGCCGCCGATGATGTGAAGGGTGTTGTCCATGCAGGCGGTCTAGCGTCTGCGGGGTGCCGGATCAAGGTGGCCCTGATCCGGCACCGATTGTCAGTTCAGGATTTCGAACAGCCCGCGCGAGTCGAAGGTGGTTCCGCCTTGCGGCCCCAGAGCGATGCGCGCACCCAGTGAAATAAAGGCTTCGTCATTGATATCCGTGGAGATTTGCCCCAGTTCGGCATAGACCTGCGGCCCGTTGAACAGGGTCATTTCGCCACCGATAGAGGCGCGGGTGGTGCTGCCGCTATCGGCATCGACCAAGCCGAAATCAGCCGTGGCGGTGAAAACATTGCCGATATCGTAGTTGCCAGACACCCCGAGCATAGTCGCATCGACGGAGCCGTTGACCATTCCGACAAAGCCTTCGACTCCGATGCCACCAAAACGGGTGCTGCCCTCGACGCCGTAATGATCGAGCGTGTCGGTATCGGTCCAGTCCTGACCATAGAACAGGCCTACTGCGGTATCCGGCCCGAGGGAATACAAGCCGTGCAGAGTGGCGCCGGTGCTGTTGCCGCCAAAACCGCGGAAGCCGTAGTAGTTCAGATCGCCAGCGACGCTGAAGCCGCCAAAGACGCTGAACTCGAGGCTGCCGTTATAAGTAGTCTGGCCAAAGTCGCTGTCATCGCTGAAAGCGAGGGCTTCGGCCGAGATTTCGGCCCCGGAAAAGCTCTGCGCTTGCGCGCCAGAGCCGAATGCGACAGCCAAAGCTGCCAGCGCAATCATGCGTGGTGTCATGCTGAATGTCCTCAATGGGTTGTTTCTTGATCTTGTTATTGGGCTGCATGTTGCGCCTGTAACGGCTCTGACGCAATCCTGAGTGGATCACATCAGAGCGAGTTTGGCGGTTTTCTGCCGTCAGGGCAGGTTATTCTGCCTCATCCTCAGGCTGTTCGGCGATCCAGGCGACGCTGACCACTTCTTCGCCGGCACCCGTGTCGAATACCTTGACCCCACCTGCGCTGCGCGAGCGGAACGAGATACCATTCACTGGTACGCGGATCGACTGTCCGGCGCTGGTGACGAGCATGACCTGATCGCCGTTCTCGACCGGCAGTGCGGCCACGACAGCGCCGCCGCGCATCGCTTTGTCCATCGCCGTGACACCCATTCCACCACGGCCTCGCAACGGATAATTGTGGCTGGATGAGAGCTTACCGGCGCCTTTTGATGTGATGGTCAGGATCAGATTCTCGGCGGCGGACATTTCGGCGAAGCGTTCGAGCGAAAGTCTTCCCGCATCGACGATGTCTTCGTCCTCGTCCTCTTCAACCTCGTCGGACGCCCCGAGTTGCGCACGACGCATCTTGAGGTAGGCGGCGCGTTCGTCGGCCTCTGCGTCGAAATGGCCAATCACTGCCATCGAGACGACACGGTCATTGCCTTGCAGCCGGATGCCGCGGACGCCGGTGGAGTCGCGGCCCTTGAAAACGCGCACATCGGTGGTCTGGAACCGGATCGCGCGCCCGCCACTGGTGACGAGCATGATGTCGTCCTGATCGGAACAGATGCGGGCGTTGACCAGTTGCGTGCCGTCATCGGGCAGTTTCATCGCGATCTTGCCGTTGGAACGCACGGAGGTGAAATCGGAGAGCGCGTTGCGCCGCACATCGCCGCTGGAGGTGGCAAAAATCACCTGTAGCGAATCCCAGTCCTCCTCTGGCCGGTCGACGGGCATGATCGCCGCGACCGAAACGCCACCGGGGATCGGCAGGATGTTGACGATGGCCTTGCCCTTGGCGGTGCGCCCGGCAAGGGGCAGGCGCCAGCATTTGAGTTTGTAGGCCATGCCGTCGGTGGTGAAAAACAGCAGCTGCGTATGGGTATTGGCCACGAAAAGCGATGTGACCACATCCTCTTCTTTGGTTTGCATCGACGAGAGCCCCTTGCCGCCACGCCGCTGGGCGCGGAACTCGGTCAGCGGGGTGCGTTTGATATAGCCGCCGGAGGTGACGGTCACGACCATATCCTCGCGCTCGATCAGGTCCTCGTCTGCCATATCGCCGGCCCAATCGACGATTTCAGTGCGGCGGGGGACGGCGAACAGGTCTTTGACCTCTTGCAACTCGTCGCGGATGATCTGCATGATCCGTTCGCGCGAGCCCAGAATCTCCAGATATTCCCGGATCTTGCCAGCAAGTTCGCGTAACTCGTCGGTGACTTCCTTGACGCCAAGTTGGGTGAGGCGCTGCAGGCGAAGATCGAGGATGGCGCGGGCCTGAATCTCGGACAGGTTATAAGTGCCGTCCGGGTTGGCGGTATGCGTGGGATCGTCGATCAGCGCGATATATTCGAGGATGTCCTGAGCGGGCCAGCGCCGGGTCATCAGCTTTTCACGTGCATCGGCGGCGTCGGCGGATTGCCGGATGGTGGCGACAACCTCGTCCAGATTGCTGACGGCGACGGCAAGGCCACAGAGGATATGGCTGCGTTCGCGGGCGCGGCGCAATTCATAGGCGGTGCGGCGTGCGACGACCTCTTCGCGGAAATCCACGAAGGCAGTGAGGAAGGCGCGCAGGGTAAGCTGTTCGGGACGACCGCCGTTGAGCGCCAGCATGTTGCAGCCAAAATAGGTCTGCATGGGCGTGAAACGGAACAGTTGGTTGAGTACGACATCGGCGGTTGCGTCGCGTTTCAACTCGATCACCACGCGCACGCCGTTTCGGTCGGATTCGTCCTGCACATGCGCGATGCCTTCGATCCGCTTGTCGCGGGCGGCCTCGGCGATCTTGTCGATCATCGCTGATTTGTTGACCTGATAGGGAATCGCATCGACGATGATCGCCCAGCGGTCCTTGCGCAATTCTTCGACATGCGTTCTGGAGCGGATGATGACGGAGCCGCGGCCCTCGAGATAGGCTTTGCGCGCACCGGCACGGCCTAGCATCAGCGCGCCGGTCGGAAAATCGGGGCCGGGGACATAGGCGATCAGGTCTTCGGACGTCAGATCGGGGTTGTCGATCAGTGCAAGCGTGGCGTCGATGACCTCGCCAAGGTTATGCGGCGGGATATTGGTCGCCATGCCGACGGCGATACCGCCCGCGCCATTGACCAGCATATTGGGAAAGCGGGCGGGCAGGACCGTGGGCTCGCGGTCTTTACCATCGTAATTGTCTTGAAAATCAACGGTATCCTTGTCGATATCGGCAAGGATATATGCGGCGGGTTTGTCCATTCGCACTTCGGTATAGCGCATGGCGGCGGGGTTATCGCCGTCCATGGAGCCAAAGTTGCCCTGACCATCGAGCAGCGGCAGCGACATCGAGAAATCCTGCGCCATCCGCGCCAGCGCCTCGTAGATCGCGGAATCGCCGTGCGGGTGGTATTTGCCCATCACGTCGCCGACGGGCCGCGCGGATTTACGGTAGGGTTTGTCGTGGGTATTGCCGACCTCGTACATCGCGTAGAGGATTCTGCGGTGCACAGGTTTTAAGCCGTCGCGCAGATCGGGAATCGCACGCGACACGATCACGCTCATCGCGTAATCGAGGTAGGATGTCTTCATCTCATCGACGATATTGATCGTGGGGCCGTGGTGAACGGCACGCGCGGGCGCGGAATCGTCAGCGTTTTCAGGGGTTTCCGGGGTGTCGCTCAACTGGTCCGCCTGTCTGGTCTGGTTTGCTATATCTAGTTGTCAGGACTATAACAGACCCGTCATATGGGGTGCAATGCCTGAGGCGGATTGCGGCTGGCAGCCGCCGAGTTTGACTGCTAGCAAACTGTTTTCATTGACTTTTAATCTGTTCATGCTGGACTGGTGCATATGGCGTCAAGACCAGGAGCAGAAAGATGGCGAGTGAGACCGAACTGATGCTGCGTGGCTACGGGCTGACCACGGCAGAGTTTTTCTATCGCATGCCCGATTACCGCAATGTCCTGAACAGCTTTGTCTGGCAGGAATATGATCGCGCCCCCGATTACGAGCGTATGTTCGGGTTCATCGCGTATTGGCAAAAGGAGATCGAAGGGCCGCTGCATTCGGTCCGGTTCGTGCATCGCAAGATGATTTCGCCGGGGGAGTGGCGCAACGTGGTGGGCGAGTTCAAGTATCATTGAGCCCGTTGGCGCGCGCGATATAATCGGCCAGATGGGGCACATAGTCCTCGGGTCCGGCGCCGCCATTTGCCATCGCCACGGCAAAGCTGTTCTTGACCGCTGAGGTCATTGTGGTGGTGACGGTTGCCGCATTGGCCATCGATTCGAGGTAGCGGATGTCCTTGTAAGCGTTGGATAATGTGAAACGGTGCGCCTCGCGGTTGCCCTCGAGCGCGTAGCCCATGAAGGTCTGGTAGAAACCGCAATCCATGCGGCCGCCGCGGATTACCTTATCGAAGGTGGCGACGGGAATGCCGACCCTTTGCGCCATCGTCAGCGCCTCGGAATAGAGGGCAGCATAACCCAGCGAGATGAAATTGTTGAGCAGTTTCATGCGATGCCCGTCGGCGACGCCGCCCATATGGACGGTCTTGCCAGCCCATGTGGCGATGACGGGGGCGACGCGGTCAAAGACGGATTTTTCAGCGCCGACCATGCAGTCGAGCGTGCCGGCCCAAGCCTCTGCCGGGGTGCGGCTGAGGGGCGCATCGGCGAAATGGACGCCGATCTGCGCCAGTTCGGCGGCGAGCCTCTCGGTAACCGTGGGATCGGAAGTAGAGCAATCGACGATGACGCTGCCGGATTTCAGGCCGGGTTTGAGTGCGGCGATGACCGAGGTGACTTCGGGCGAGCCGGTGAGGCAGAGAAAAATGATGCTGCTGGCGCGGGCCAGATCGTCGAGCGAGGCGGCTTCGGTGGCGCCGCGCGTCAGCAGATCCTCAAGTGGTTTGCGGTTGCGATGCGCGATGGTCGTCAGGGGATAACCCTTTTCCACGATGTTTTTCGCCATGCCATGCCCCATCAGGCCGATGCCGACAAAGCCGATGGTTTCCTGATCTGACATGGTGCTCTCCTTACGCTGGTCCGATAGGGGGACCAGCGCAGAGGACCGCTGTCAAGGGTTGGCGCGCATCAACATACCAAAGAGGTCGCGCGGATCGTCAGGATCGGCCAGCATGTCGAGCTGGGTGAAATGCCCGGTCTCGCGCGCCTTGGCCCTGATGTAGCGCAGGGCGGAGAAATCCTCGATCGCGAAACCCACGGAGTCAAAAAGGGTAATCTGGCGCGGGTCGCGGCGACCCAGCGCTTGCCCGGTCATGACCTGCCAAAGCTCGGTCACCGGATGGTCGGGGTCGAGCTGCTGAATCTCGCCCTCGATCCGGGTCTGCGGCGGGTATTCGACGAAGATATCAGAGCGCAGCAGGATATCGCGGTGCAACTCGGTCTTGCCGGGACAGTCGCCGCCGATGGCGTTGATGTGCACCCCGCTGCCCACCATGTTGTCGGTCAGAATGGTGGCATAGCTTTTGTCGGCGGTGACGGTGGTGATGATTTGCGCGCCTTCGATGGCCTGTTCCGGTGTGGTGCAACTGACAACGCTGAGGCCGGAGCCTGCGAGGTTGTGCGCGCATTTGGCGGTGGCGGCGGAATCGATGTCATAGAGCCGGACTTCGTTGATGCCGCAGATCGCCTTGAAGGCCAGACACTGGAACTCGGACTGCGCGCCGTTGCCGATCACGGCCATAGTCTGCGCTCCCTTGGGTGCGAGGCAGCGGCCGACGAGCGCCGACATGGCGGCGGTGCGCAGGGCGGTCAAAATCGTCATTTCCGACAAAAGCACCGGATAGCCTGTGCGCATTTCGGCCAAAAGCCCAAAGGCTGTAACGGTTTGCAGGCCTTTCTGCATGTTGCCGGGGTGACCGTTGACATATTTGAAACCGTAAACTTCGCCGTCTGAGGTTGGCATCAGTTCGATCACGCCTTCATCGGAATGGGCCGGGATGCGGGCGGTTTTATCGAAAATTTCCCAGCGTTTGAAATCGGCTTCGATGGCGCTGGCAAGATCGGTGAGCACGGTTTCGACCCCGATATGATGCACGATCCGCATCATGTGATCGACGCTGACAAAGGGCACGAGCGCGAGGCGGGAGGGTGCGCTGTTCATGCAAAGCTCCGCGTTGGGCGGTCAAAGACGCGGCGGCCGAGCAGCGATGCGGTCAGATCGACCATGAGCGAGGCGGTGCGCCCGCGTTCGTCGAGGAATGGGTTGAGTTCGACGAGGTCGAGCGAGGAGACCAATTCGCTGTCATGCAGCATTTCCATCACCAGATGCGCCTCGCGCAGCGTCGCGCCGCCGGGAACGGTGGTGCCGACGGCGGGGGCGATAGCGGGATCGAGGAAATCAACGTCGAGCGAGACATGCAACATGCCGTTGACCGCCTCTACCCGGTCGAGAAAGGCGGCAAGAGGCGCGCGAATTCCGACCTCGTCAATTGCGCGCATGTCGGTGAGCGCCATGTTGAGCCCTTGCAGTGCCTGCCGTTCAGCCGGATCGACGGAGCGCAGGCCAATCATACAGACGTTTTCAGGGGCGACTGTCGCGGGAAGCGGTGGAAAAGCCTCGAATCCCGGCTGGCCGGTGACATAGGCGACGGGTGTCCCGTGCAGGTTGCCACTGTCGGTGGTTATTGGTGTGTGGAAATCGGTGTGCGCGTCGAGCCAGAGCACAAAGAGCGGCCGGTTGAGCCGTTGTGCATGGGCGGCCATCCCAGCCACGGAACCCAGGGAAAGCGCGTGGTCGCCGCCAAGGAATATGGGCAGACCGTGCGGGGCCGCCTCCTGCGCCGCCGCCATCAGCGTATGGGTCCAGCCGACGTTTTCGGCCAGCGCATGAACAATGGGATTGGGTGAGGGCGTGACTGGCACCGTGCGCGGCGCGAGGTTGCCCCGGTCGCTGAGGGTGTGGCCAAGGCCGATGATCACTTCTGCCAGACCGGCTGTGCGATAGGCATCGGGGCCCATGAGGCAGCCGCGGCTGCGTTTACCGCAATCGAGAGGCGCGCCGATCAGGATGATATGTGTATGTGTCATGGCGCGAGTATTTGCGCGGATCGGGGATAGTGAAAGAGCATATAATGTGCGAAACGGTTGCAAATTGGTCGAAGTGGATAGTAATAATGAACGAAATGGATCAGAACCTGCTGGCCGCTCTGCGCCGGGATGGGCGTGCATCGCTGTCGGAACTGGCGCATGATCTGGGCGTGACCCGTACCACGGTGCGCGCCCGGATGGCGCGGCTGGTGCAGAGTGGCGAGATTGTCGGCTTTACCGTGCAGACCCGCGCCGATATGGCCACGCATCCGGTGCGCGGGTTGATGATGCTGGCCATCGAAGGCCGTGGCACGGACCGGATCATGCAGCGGCTGGCCGGTATGTCGCAGGTGCAGGCATTTCACACGACCAATGGCGCATGGGATCTGATCGTGGAGATCGGGACAGGCACGCTTGAGTCGCTGGATGCCGTGTTGTTCGCGGTCCGCAAATTGGACGGGGTGACTCGCAGCGAGACGAGCCTGCTGTTATCGACCCGCCGCGCCTAGCTGCGGCGTGCGGCCATGACCCACAGGACCACGAGAGCCAGCGAGAACACCATGTTCCAGCTTGCCATGGAGAGGGTGAAAAGCTCCCAGCTGACCAGATCGCACATCACGAGCCGCGGCCCTTCGGTGGAGAGCAGGTCGGTCGCGTCGAGTGTGCCAAGGCCGGTACCGGTGCAACTGCTTGGCCCCTCCCACCAGTCACGCTCTACCCCGGTATGGTAGAGTCCGGTGCCAGCAGTGGAGAAGGCGGCAAGACCCCCGAGAATGGGCAGGATCCGACCCGGCACTGCCAGCGCAACCGCGCCGATCACGATTGCCGCGACATGCGGCCAGCGTTGCCACAGGCACATGGCACAGGGCGGATAACCTAGCGCCTGAAAGATGAAAGCGCCTGCCAGCAGTGCCACAGAGCCACCTGCCGCCGCGAGGATGAGGGTAGTGCGGGTCAAAGGTACCTCACGAGATAGAAGCCGCCGATCAGAAAGACGCAAAACAGGGTGAACATCAGCCCGAGCCGCCGTTCGATGAAATCGCGGATCGGCAAGCCAAAGCGCCACAGCAGGGTGGCGACCAGAAAAAAGCGCAGGGCACGGGCGATAACCGAGGCGAAGATGAATACCGGCAGCGACAGGCCGGTGGCGCCAGAGGCAATTGTAATGACCTTGAACGGGAACGGCGTCACCCCTGCCACCAGCACGGCCCAGGCACCCCATTCATTGTAGCGCAGGGCGAATGATTCGAAATCCTCGGATTTGCCGTAGAAGTCGAGCACCGGCTGGCCCACAGCCTCGAACAAGCCCCATCCGATGTAATAACCGAGCAGACCGCCCGCGACGGAAGCCAAAGTTGCGACTGCTGCGATCAGAAAGGCGCGCGAGGGCCGGGCAAGGATCATTGGGATCATCAGCACATCGGGCGGTATGGGAAAGAAGGATGATTCTATGAAGGCTACCGTCGCAAGCGCCCAGAGCGCGTAACGATGGTCAGCAAGGGACATCGTCCAGTCGTAAAGACGTCTTATCATGCGGAAACCGGAACCATTTTGCCCTGATCGGAATTGTTTCCCTTAGGCCATGGCTGGCGCATATGGTCAACCACCAGTCAGACGCAGGGAGCACGGAACATGAAGTGGCAGGGTCGGCGCGGCAGTCGCAATGTTCAGGACCGTCGAGGCAGCAGGAGTGCGGCGTCGGCTGGTGGCATCGGCGGGCTTGGTCTGATTGCGGTGCTGGTGGTCGGTTATTTTCTGGGCATTGATGTGCGCCCACTGCTGGATGGCATGGATACCGGGGCAGGGCAGCGCGGCGTGAGCACTGCGCAAAATGTCCCTCTGACGGAGGCCGATCTGCGCGCGGGCGAGTTCGTTTCGGTGACGCTGGCTGATACCGAGGAGATTTGGACCGAGATATTCCGCAGCGAGCTGGCGCAAACCTATAATGCGCCGACGCTGGTGCTGTTCAAAGGCACGACGCAATCGGCCTGTGGCGGCGCCAGTGCTGCTACGGGGCCATTTTATTGTCCGCCGGAAAACACCGCATTCCTTGACACGGATTTTTTTGTGACGCTTGAGACTCGTCTGGGGGCGGGGGGCGATTTTGCGGCGGCCTATGTGATTGCACATGAAATTGCGCATCATGTGCAGAACGAGCTCGGCATACTCGATCAGGTGAACCGCGCCCGCGCTCAAGCCAGCGAGGCGCAGTCCAATGCCTTGTCCGTGCGCACCGAGTTGCAGGCCGACTGTTTTGCCGGGGTCTGGGCCAAGGCCGCGCAGGAGCAGTTTGACAGTCTGGAACGCGGCGATATTGGCGAAGCGATGAATGCAGCCGCGCAGATTGGTGACGATACGTTGCAGCGCGACGCGGGGCAGGTGGTGCGCCCACATACCTTTACCCATGGCACCGCGGAACAGCGCCAGCGCTGGTTCATCCGGGGTTATGAGAGTGGCGACATCGCAAGCTGCGACACATTCAATGCGCCACAACTGTGATCAATCCACGTTGACGCGGGCGGGCCGGGTCGCTAATCAGGGCCCGCTGGCCGGTGTGGCGGAACGGTAGACGCAGCGGACTCAAAATCCGCCGATGGTAACATCGTGAGAGTTCGAGTCTCTCCACCGGCACCAGCAAAACCCCAATTTTAGACGTTCTGCGCCTGACCTGCTGCGATTCGGCGCGGATATGATGGCGCCATATCGCCAATGCCCGCAAATTGCGCGGATTGGTTCTGTTGTGACAACGCTGATTGTGGCGAAACCTTGGCACTGCGATGGCTAAATTGCGCCGAAGAAAAGACGCCGCTTTGAGTCGTCCATGGAAACAATCTGACGAAGGTTTCGGACAGATTCGCTGATTTGCTGCCGATTTCCGCCTAATTCAGCAGTGGCCCTGTGTAACGCTGTTCACTGGACGGAAACAAAACGGCGTTGTGACGGAAAATCCTGCTGCACCCTCCGGTTGAGGTATTAACCAATCGGTCTGAATTTGGACAGATCACCGACACTTTTCGCTTTTTTCGTCGCAATGTTGTCGATATTCAGAAGATGCCCAACTGGGGGGCATTCGGTCGTTGGGGCGACCGGGTCGGTGGTCTGACCATCGGCAAAGAGTGGTGTCTGCGAAACGGGGCTGCCAGCCCTTCTAGGCGGATGAGACTGCATGGAGATCCGACGCAAGTCGGGTTGCCGGAGGTTGAGACAGCTCTGCTCCGTCAGGAACAGCTGTGCAGGTCTTTGGTGACAATACCGGGTGCGGATTTTCCGCAGCTCATTTTTGGGTTTTGAGGAGTCGAGACAATGGTTGGTACGGTTCAGGGCACTTCGGGCGACGATCTGATCACAGCGGCCTATCTGGGCGACCTTGAGGGTGACCGCGTTGATAATGCAGATGCTGTGCTTGACGGTGCGGCGCCGCAGGACGATCTGATCGTTGCGCTGGAAGGCAATGACACCGTGCATGCCGGTGAGGGCACTGACGTTGTTTATGGCGGTGCCGATGATGACCGGCTGTATGGCGAAGCGGGCGATGATTCGCTGTTTGGTGATGCGGGCCAGGACATCCTCTTTGGTGGGACGGGCGATGACGTTCTGGACGGTGGGGCCGGTGACGACACACTCAAAGGCGGCGACGGCAATGACGTCATAACTGGTGGCATCGGCACCGATTGGCTCGCTGGCGAGGATGGCGCGGACCGGATCGTGGCGACAGCGGGTGACTATGTCGATGGCGGCGCGGGCGGTGACGACAATGACAGCCTCGACCTGCGTGGTATGGGGCCGTACCGGCTCGAGAACCTGACGCCGGACAGCAATGGTAATGGCTTTAACGGCACAGTGGTTTTTGTCGATGCCGATGGCAACCCGACCGGCGACAGCATTGTGTTCAACGAGATCGAAAATTTCCTTGATGACGATCAGAATGGCGCGCCTATCGCCGTCGATGATGTGGCTGTCGTCGATGAGGATAGCAGCGTCACGATCCCGGTGCTGGCCAATGACAGCGACCCGGACGGTGATCTGCTTACCGTGACCGATGCGACGGCTGGTAACGGGACAGTCACGGTCAATCCCGATGGCACTATCACTTATGTCCCGAACCCCAATTTCAACGGCGAGGACACGATCACCTACACTGTCGATGATGGTAATGGCGGCACCGATACCGCGACCGTAACCGTCACCGTTAATCCGGTGAATGACGCGCCCGTCGCCGTCGATGATGCGACAACCACGCCCGCGTCCACGCCGGTTATAATCCCGGTGTTGGGCAACGACTCGGATGTGGACGGCGATACGCTTATTGTGACTTCGGCGACTGCGCTAAACGGCACGGTCGTGATCAACGCTGACGGCACGGTCACCTACACGC
>Ga0105050_10001506_pt1 | contig 34951 bp, 35 predicted proteins | sample FRY01_FD_78088 | JGI IMG/M metagenome (GOLD analysis project Ga0105050, IMG submission 78088) | Freshwater microbial communities from Lake Fryxell liftoff mats and glacier meltwater in Antarctica - FRY-01 | ecosystem: Environmental > Aquatic > Freshwater > Ice > Glacier meltwater ...
GGGGGCGGGGGTGGTGGGCCGGCAGCAGGCTGCCACGAGGTAAAGCGGCAGCAGGCTGCCGCAGTCCAAGGAGGCTGGGGTGGGGGGCTAGCGCCGGAAGCGGAGTTCGTCGCGGAGGGTGTCGAGTTCTTGGACGAGAGCCATGATCATCTGGATGGCGGCCCAGTTCATGCGGTGCTCGCGGCGGAGCAGTTCGATTTTTTGCAGGCGCAGGACGGCGAGTTCGTCGAAGTGCCAGTCCTCCTGTTCGGGATGGGCGACGGGTTTGAGGAGGCCCTTGCGGCAGTAGAAGACGATTTTGCGCTCCAATGATCCGGTCATCTGGACGACGACGCGGAGCGAGTAGAGTTGGTGCGGGTCTGGTTCACAAATGTTCATCTCAGGATTCCCTCGGGTTGAATGTGGAAACGTCGCGCAGATTTTCCCAGGCGCTTCGTTCTTCGGGACTGATCGCGGCGGGCACCTCGATGGTGATGACGACATAGAGGTCGCCGGGGGCATTTTTGCCGGGCAGTCCGTATTTGCGAAGGCGAAGTTGGTCGTTGCTTTCGGTGCCGCCGGGAATCTTGACCTGGACGCTCTGGCCGCCGGGCAGGCGGACCGGGATGGTGGCACCGAGGACGGCTTCCCAGGGGGAGATTTCGAGGTCACGGTAGAGGTCGTGGCCCTTCACGTGGAAGTCGGGATCGGCGGCGAGGCGGACCCGGAGGAACAGATCGCCGGGTTTTGCGCCGCCGGATCCCTTGCCGCCGTGGCCGGGGACGCGGAGGCGTTGGCCTTCGGTGATGCCGGCGGGGATGCGGACTTGGACCTCCTGGACGGAGGGTCGCCCGGTGGCGGGGTCGATGCTGCGGAGGGAAATGGAGCGCATCGAGCCGGTCATGGCCTCCTGGAGGGTCACCATGAGGTCGCCCTCGATGTCCGATCCATGCCGGGATTGTGGCGCGCCGCGGGGAGTTCCCCCAAAGCCGCCGCCGGTCTGCGGGCCGGCCCCGGAGAAGTAGCGTTCGAAAAAGTCGCTGAAGCCGGTGCCTTCGAACTCGAATTCTTCCGGGGCGGGGCCGCCGGACCATCCGCCGGGGCCGGGAGGGGGGCCGCCCGCTTGGTTCCAGTTGGGGCCCAATTCGTCGTAGCGTTTGCGCTTTCCGGGGTCGCCGAGGACTTCGTAGGCCTCATTGATTTCCTTGAACCGATCTTCCGAGCCTTTCTTGTCCTTTGCGACATCGGGATGGTGGAGGCGGGCCATCTTGCGGAAGGCCTTTTTGATTTCCGCCGCGGTCGCCTCGCGCTCGACTCCGAGGATTTGGTAGTAGTTTTTGTATTCCACGCGTGTTTTCCGAGCCGTCTCCGGGAGGAAGATGCACGGAAACGTGCCTCTTGTCTAACTCTCCCCGGGAGGAATGAGCATTGGCGGATTTGCCGGGGTCGATCCGGGTTGCTTTGGAGAAGGGAGAGGCTAACGTGCGGCGTTCGATCAACCGAGCGCACTCATGAATCCGAATATCACTCTTCTCTCGCTCACCCTGGTGTCTTCAAGTTTCCTCTCGGCGGATGTGTGGCCGCAGTTTCGCGGGCCGGACGGCGCAGCGACGGCGGTGGAGGGTGCGGCGATTCCCACGGAGTGGAGTGCGGAAAAGAACCTGAAGTGGAAGACGCCGCTGCCCGGGCCGGGATCGTCGAGTCCGGTTCTTTGGGGGGACAAAATTTTTGTGACTTGTTACACCGGGTATGGGGTGAAGAAGGAGGAGCCTGGGGAGGCGAATGAATTGGGGCGGGAGTTGGTGTGTGTGGATCGGGTGTCCGGTGACATTTTGTGGAGCAAGGAGGTGGGGCTGAAGAGCAAGGAGGACGACTACCGGGGCTATCTCATGGAGCATGGCTATGCGAGTGCCACGCCGGTGACGGATGGGAAGCACGTCTTCGTGTTTTTGGGAAAGGGCGGACTACATGCCTTCACGCTGGATGGGGAGAAGGTCTGGAGCAAAGAGGTGGGGACGTCCTCGGGGGACAAGCGATGGGGGTCTGCGGCGAGTCCGGTGTTGCATGAGGATTTGCTCATCGTGAATGCGGCGGACGAGGCGCGGGCGGTGATTGCGTTCGACAAGAAGAGCGGGGAGGAGCGGTGGCGTTATGAGTCGGACAAGCTGGAGTTGGCTTATAACACGCCGACGATTCACCGTCCGGAAGGCGGGAGGACGGAGATTGTGGTGTCTGCGCCGGAGGAGTTGTTTGCGCTGGATCCGGCGAATGGAAAGCGGTTGTGGTTTTTGGCTTCGGCGATTCCCGGGAACATCTGCCCGAGTGTGGTCAGTGCGGGGGAAGTGTTGTTCACGACCGGAGGGTGGCCGCGGAAGGGATCGTTGGCGGTGAAGGGGGGAGGTGCGGGGGATGTGACGGAGCAGATTCTTTGGAAGAGCAAGACCTGCTCCTATGTGCCGACCCCGGTGGTGTACGAGGGCTTGCTGCATTGGGTGAGCGATGAAGGAAAGGCCATCGTGATGGATTTGGGGAGCGGGGAGGTCCTGACGAATCGGGAGGTGGATGGCATTCCGGGACGGAAGCAGATGAGTTTTTATGCCTCGGCGGTGCGGGTGGGGGACAAAATTTTCGTGGTGAGCAGGCGGGATGGGACCTTTGTCTTTGAGGCGACCAAGGAGATGAAGCAGATCGCGCAGAATGATCTGGGGGACAAGACGGACTTCAACGCGACGCCGGCGGTGGCGAAGGGTGCGATTTATCTGCGGTCGAATGCGGCGCTGTATTGTGTTGGGGAGTAATGGCACGGGATGGCGGGCGGGAGGGAGCGAGCAGTGGAGGAGGATGAGGGTGAGGCGGAGGTGTTCCGCGCCCCTCCGGGGAGCCGGTCTGCCGGGGGGTGCGCATTCCGGTGGTGCTACCACCGGCTACCGTATGATGCCCCTCCGGGGCGGAGGGAGGTAGTGGTGACTGTGGGATTGAATGGTTTGACAGGGCGGGGGCGGGTCGTCAGGGTGCAGGCTAGGATGATGAAGAGGACACTTGGTTGGTTGATGTTGGCCCTGATGGCTCCGGTTTGCCTCGCACAGGAGACTCCGGCGGAGGAGGGCGAAGGGGCGGCCGAGGAGGATCTTCCCTTTCTCGGCACGGGGTCCCAGTTGAATTGAGTCACGGAGGGCGAGGGGAAGCTGGGGTCGTGGGCGACGATCAAGATTCCGGAGGGGATGGGATTTTTGAACGGCGCGGATACGGCGACCTTGATGAACATGTATGGGAACCTGCCCGATGATTATGAGGGTGCGCTTTCGACCGAGGATTTGAATTGGACTGTGATCTTTCAGTATGCGGACGAGGGTCACGTCAAGGACGACGAGAAGGATGATCTGGATGCCGATAAGCTTTTGAAGCAACGCAAGGAAGGAGAGGAGGAGGGGAACAAGGAGCGGACGAGGCAGGGCTTTGACACCTTGACGATCGTGGGTTGGGCGGTGGAGCCGAAGTACAATGAGACCACCAACAATTTGGAGTGGGGGTTACTGCTTCAGTCCGGAGATGGTAGCCGCACGGTGAACTACCAAACGAAATTGCTTGGACGGGAGGGGTTCATGGATGTGACCTTGCTCTGTAATCCGGAGGACTTGGACGGGATCATGTCGGAGTATCAGGCCTTGCTGGGGTCCTTTGCCTATGTTCCGGGGAAGACCTACGGGGAGTATGAGAAGGGCGACAAGTTGGCGTCCTATGGGTTGACGGCGCTGATCGCGGGTGGGGCGGCCTATGGCGCGGTGAAGACGGGTCTGTTGGGGACCATCCTCGTCTTTTTCAAGAAGCTCTGGTACGTGGTGGTGGCCGCGATTGTCGCGGTCTGGAACGGCATCAAGCGCTTCTTCGGCCGGATCACGGGCACGGAGGGTTGAGGGGCCGGACTTTCTTGCAATGTCCGACGGCCAGACTTTTCTGCTGCTGCTAGGTGTCTTTTACGCGCTGGAGTGCTTTTGCATGGCTCCGGCGGGGAGTGCGGTCTATGCGCGGACGTTTGGGCGTCATCATCGTCGGCGCTCCTGTCTGCTGGAGTTTGGGGGGATCCGGAAAGAGCTGTCTTTTCTGTATGTTCTTCCCTGGCCGGGTCGGGCGCATGTGGTGAGCGGGGAGGGGGGGCGGCTGGTGTCGGAGGCGCGGCGCCTGTCGAGCGCGCGTCGGTATCTGCGGCTGCTGAACCGGGCCGGCGAGCCATTGGTGATGAACGGGGTGCTGCTCGCGCTGATCTTTTTCGTGGCCCTGCCGGTGACCTACTGGCGCGATCCGATGAGTGAGCGGGTCTTGCTGATGGCTGGGGCGGGCTACGTGCTGCTGATCTGGCAGACGGGGAGTTACTGGTGTGCGCATCGGCGGTTTTTTCCGGAGCGCGGGGAGGAGCGTTTGAAGTGCGTGCTGACCATGGCGGTGCTGCCGTGGCATGGGATGAAGGCGGTGGATCATCTGGTGCTGCGTCCCAAATTGCGACTGGGTTCATTTGAAGCACAGGCCTTGTTGTTGTCGCCGAAGGCGTTCGGGGAGGTGGCGAAGAAGGAATGGCGGAGAGCGTGTCACGGGCCGGGCGCGGAACGGGCGGAGCGGGAGGCCTTGGAACGATTTTTGGATGGGGTGGGTGTGGATCGGAGCGGTTGGGAGGGTGGACCGGAGGATGTGGCGGAAGGGGACAAGTATTGTCCGGTGTGCCACGGGGTTTATCACGCTGGAGCGAGCAAGTGCGGTGATTGCGAGGGAGTGGAGTTGGTGGGGTAGAAATTGGAGGCCGGTGATTGGAGGACAGAGATTGGAGGACGGAGGTGGGGTGGGAGAAGGGAGGCGATGGATTGATGAATTCAGAGTGTTGATTTGTGAAGGGGGAAGTGGTGGTGGGGAAAGGTGGGGAAAGGGAGGTGCCGAGGTCATGGTTGTTGCGACGGTTTTCCGCGCCCTCCGGGGAGCTGTTTGATGGTTGGTTGGAGTTCCGGTGGTGTTACCACCGGCTACCATTTGGATCCCCTCCGGGGAACGGGAGAAAATGCGCGGGAGGTCTTTGCGAAGATTGCGGAACGGGAGAGGCAGCAGGGAGGCTGCGGGCGGGCGAGGATCATCGGCCGCGGAAGATGAACCGGCCGAGGACAAAGCCGATACCGGCGGCGATGGCGATGGCTTTGAGGGGTTCCGCAACGATTCCCTGACGGGTTTTGGCGAGCTGGGCATCCTTGGCGATGCGCAGTTCTTCGGACTTCGCGCGGAGTTGTTCTCGCACGGCCTCGTATTTTTCCTGTGCGGCTTCTTTGGTGTCCGCGGCAAGTTCCCGGGTGGACCGAACCAAGACGTCGCGGGTGCCGACGGCCTGGGCCTTGAGTTCGTGACCCATGGTTTTGACGTCATCGACGATGCGATTGACGCCGGGATTGGAAGAGATGGAGTGTTTGCTCGTGGTGGTGTCGCTCATGGTGGTTGGGAGTTACGGTTCGGCCAATGAGTCGCACGGGGCGTGCCAAAGGGGGGGGGACGCTCTCAAGTGGGGCTGCGGATCACTTTGGGACGGCCGGAAGCGGACCCCGTGGTGAGGAGGGGTCGCATTTTGCACTCATGGGGCGGATGAAAGGTTGCGCGATGCATCGCAGCGGTGTCTTGGGAGCGGAGCGGGTGTCTTCGGAATGGGAGCGTTTGTTGCGTGTTGAGGGGATCAGTCGCTGTGGAGGAGGGCTGGAACGCTTCCTGCGAGAGAGAAGCCGCTATGAACATGAATAAAAAGTCATCCACCGTCCTTCTCCGTCTTTTCGCCGCTCTGGTCGGTGCCACCCTTGTGGGATTGACCGCCTCGTGCGGCACCGTGCACGGGGTCGGCCAAGACGTGGAACACGCCGGCGACGCCATCCAAGACGCCGCCCACTGAATTACCTGAAGCAGTCGTCTTTGCCGGTCTGGCGAATCGGCGCGGCCGGTCGCCAGATCGGCGGGGCGGACGTTCACTGGTTGAACACCGGGGTTACTTGCGCATGCGGAGGTCGCCGTCTCGTTTGGTGAGGCCTTTTTGGTCCATGCCTTCGAGGAGAGGCATGGCGATGCGACGGGAAGTGCCGAGGGCCTGGCGGAGGTCGGAGGCGGTGGCAGGGCCGTGTTGTTTGAGGTGATTGAGGACGAGGTTCTCGGCGGACTGGAGGGCGGAGGCGAGGAGGACGGCCTTGTCGCCGAGGGCGATGACGCGGTTGGTGCGGATGAGGAAGGCGAGGGCGCGGCGGGAGGGGCCGTCGGGGGTGAGTTCGGCGCGGCCGGGCGGGTTGAGGGGGTCGGCGGTGAGGGCGGACTCGATACGGGCGGCGGGTTCGCGGATGTCGTCGGGAAGACTGGCGGAAAAGCTCTTGCTGGTGAGAACGTTGTTGGCGGAGCTGACTCCCTTCGCGGCGAGGCTTTTGAAGAGATGGGTGACGAGGGTCTCGGAGAGATTGGGGGGCAATGTTTTGCGGAAGTCCTGGAGGGGGAGGCCGGGGAGATCGGGTTGGGCCTGATGGAAATCGAGGACGGCTTGCTGGGCGGACTTCACGATTTCCGACCACCAGGCGGCATCCGCGAAGTAGTCGCCGAGGGCGATGCAGGCGTCGGCGGAGATGAGTTGGTTGAGGGCGGTCTTGACCTGCTGCGGAGTGGCACGAAGGGGGGCGGCGAGATGCCTGAGGGCGGCGGTGTGATCCCGGCGGAGCGTGGACTGCAATAAGCTGCGGAGGGAGTCGGGATCGGCGGCGCGGGTTTCGAGGAACTCCTTCTGGGCATCGCTGCGGAAGCGCTGGCGGGTGGCGGTGGTTTCGAGGACGGTGCCGCCGGCCACGGTGGCCTGGCCGGACCAATCGCGGAGGACGAAGCGATCGCCGACGAGCATGTAGCGTTTCTCGTCGAGGCGGAGTTGGGCGATCTTGGTGTGGCCGGGAGGCAGGCTGCCGCCATCGAGGAAGTAGATGCGGGCCCCGATGGAGCCGGAGCCGTGGTGGATGCGGACGCGGCGACCGGCGGGGAGGACGCGGCGGGTGCCGCTTTGGCCGGGGATTTCGCGGTCGCTGCGGGTGAGGAGGACGTTGATGGTTTCGGAGGGTTCGCCGGCATGGGGTCCGGTGAGGAGAGCCCCGCGATGGACGCCGAAGCGATGGGCTCCGGCCACGGTGAGGTCGGGGACGTTGAGGGCGGTGCGCATGCCGGGCAGGGCGGTCTGCACGGAGGCGTTGTGGTTCTGGATGGAGCGGACGTGGGCGGTTTCCTCGCGGGGTTGGAGACGGAGATCATCGCCGACCTGGAGGCTGCCGCCGGAGAGGGTGCCGGTGACGACGGTGCCGATGCCTTTGACCTGGAAGGCGCGATCGACGGGGAGGATCGGTTTGCCGAAGTCGGCGGGCGGGGTGGCGTCGGCGAGGAGGCGGGTGAGTTCGGCGCGGATCTCGTCGAGGCCCTGGCCCTTCGGTGCGCAGACGGGGATGATGGTGGCGCTTTCGAGGGCGGAGCCCTTCAGGCATTCGCGGACGAACTCGGCGGCGAATGCGACATCCTCGACGAGGTCGGCCTTGGTGAGGGCGATGACGGCGCGGGTGATGCCGAGGTAGGAAAGGATGTGGAGGTGTTCCTCGGACTGCGGCATCCAGCCATCGTCTGCGGCGACGACGAAGAGAGCGGCGTCCATGCCGCCGACCCCGGCGACCATGTTGTTGATGAAATCGGCGTGGCCGGGGACATCGACGACGCCGAGTTCGTAGGTGAGGTCGGGGGTCTTGGGATCGGGGAGGGAGAGGTGGGCGAAGCCGAGTTCGATGGTCACGCCGCGGAGTTTTTCCTCGGGGAGTCGATCGGGATCGGTGCCGGTGAGAGCGCGGACCAGGGAGGACTTGCCGTGGTCGATGTGGCCGGCGGTGCCGAGGATGAAGTGGCGGGATTCAGGCATCTGGGACGATCCCGACGATGCGGGCCTTTTCGAAGTCGTAGGGAGTCATCTCGAGGTGGACGCGGACGCCGTCGGAGAGCTGGGTATCGAGGGCGGCGAGGCGTTTTGGGAGGTGTCCGGCGACGATTTTGCCGTTGGGGAGTTCCACTTCGACGGCGGAGGGAGGGATGGGGGCGCGGACGATGCCGATGGTGGTGATGGGGGCTTCGGGCATGGGGCGGGGGAGGTTTATCGGTTGGGGAACGGGTTGTCGATTGCGGGTCGCGTTGTTGGGGGGGGCTGGTGACCCCGTCTTCGCCGGAGGCTGCGCCCGGGCAGGCGGGACGGTCAGGCCACGGTGTGGGAGAGCTCGGCTGGGCGGTTGGGAAACCGCCGCCACGGGCGGGGGGGTGGTGAGCGAGGATGGGGGAGGGGCGGGGGAGGAGCGGGGAGCGGGGCTGGGTAAAAAATATTTTTTGGGTTGAGTTTATTGTCGGGTGGGTGTGTATTTCGTCAATCAATACTTACTTGAGCAAGTAACTCATGATTAGATTTCCAGAGCATGCGCCTTTTGTCCCCGGAGAGCGGGAGACCTTGGAGGGATTGTTGAGCCGGTTGAGTCCGGAGCAGCGGTTGTGGTTGAGTGGATACCTGGCGGGGGTTTCTCCGGCGGGGGCAGTGGCGGCACCGGTGGCGGCGGGTGGGAAGCCGTTGACGATTCTCTATGGGACGGAGTCAGGGAACAGTGAGGCCTTGGCGGCGTTGAGTGCGTCGGTGGCGAAGAAGCGGGGGTTCAAGGCACGGATTCGGAACATGGCGGAGACCTCGGTGGAGGACTTGGCGGAGATGGAGAATCTGCTGGTGATCGTGAGCACGTGGGGGGAGGGCGATGCGCCGGAGACTGCGGTGGGCTTTCACAAGAGCTTCATGGAAGGTGGTCCGCGCTTGGAGAAGGTGCGGTATTCGGTGTGTGCGTTGGGGGACACGAGCTACGAGGACTTTTGCGAGATCGGGAAGCAGTTCGACCGGCGGCTGGCGGAGTTGGGTGCAACGCGTTTGACGGCACGGCAGGATTGCGATGTGGAGTTTGACGACCCGCATGCGGAGTGGTTGGAGAAGGTCTTGGTGGCGCTCGGTGATGTGTCGTCGAATGGGGCGGCAGCGGTGGTGGCCCCGATTGCGCCGACGGTGGAGTATGGGAAGAAGAATCCCTTTTCAGCCGAAATTTTTGACAAGGTGTTGCTGAATGGTGAGGGCACGAAGAAGGAGACCTGGCACTTGGAGTTGAATTTGGAGGGTTCAGGTTTGAGCTACGAGACGGGGGATGCGCTGGCAGTGGTGCCGAACAACGCGGCGGATGTCGTGGAAGGGGTCCTGAAGGCGACGGGCTTTGATGCACAGGCAGAGGTGGAGTTGAAGGGCGGAGAGAAGGTGAGTTTTCAGGAGGCGCTGACGCGGCATCTGGATATCACGGCGCTTTCCCGGGCGGTGGCGAAGAAGTATGCGGAGCTGAACGGCTCGGCGGAGTTGGCGGCGCTGCTGGAAGACGGGAACAAGGAGGCCTTCCGGGAGTATGTGGAGGGACGGCAGATCGTGGATTTGCTGGAGGACTTCCCGGTGGGCAAGACCACCGCGCAGCAGTTGGTGTTGGCGTTGCGGCCCCTGCCGCCGCGGCTGTATTCGATCGCCTCGAGTCCCCTGGCTCATCCGGGGGAGGTGCATTTGACAGTGGCGGCAGTGCGGTATGAGAGCTGCGGAAAATCGCGCAAGGGAGTCGCTTCGACTTGTTTGGCTGATTTGGTTTCGGTGGGCGATGAGGTGTCGGTTTTCGTGCAGCCCAACAAGCGTTTCCGCTTGCCGGAGAAGGAGGAGACGCCGGTCATCATGGTCGGGCCGGGGACGGGAATCGCGCCGTTCCGTGCCTTCATCGAGGAGCGCGGGGTGACGGGCAACAAGGGTGGGAGTTGGTTGTTCTTTGGCGATCAGCGCTACAGCTATGACTTTTTGTATCAGCTCGAGCTGCAGGAGCATTTGAAGACCGGGGCGCTGACGCGCCTGGACGTGGCGTTCTCGCGGGATCAGCCGGAGAAGGTGTATGTGCAGGACCGGATGCGGGAGAAGGCGGCGGATCTTTACGCGTGGTTGGAAAAGGGGGCGCATTTCTACGTGTGTGGCGATGCGAACCGGATGGCCGGCGACGTGCATGAGGCGCTGCTGGAGATCGTGGTGGAGCACGGGGGCAAGAGCCGTGAGGAAGCGGAAAAATTTGTGGAGCAACTGAAGAAGGACGGCCGCTATCAGCGTGACGTTTACTAAGTGAACAAGACTGAAGACGATGAGTGACGAGAAAAAGCTGTCTGCCAACGAAGGCCTCAAGACCCGGAGCAACTACCTGCGCGGAACGATCGCGGAGGGGTTGCGGGATTTATCGACGGGAGGGCTCTCGGCCGACGACCAGCAATTGTTGAAGTTTCACGGGAGCTATCAGCAGGACGACCGGGACATCCGGGCGGCGCGGCGCAAGCACAAGCTGGAGAAGGCGTATTCCTTCATGATCCGCATCCGGGTGCCCGGCGGGGTGTCCACCGCGCAACAGTGGCTGGAGACGGATCGGCTGTGTGAGCAGTTCGGGAACGGGACCTTCAAGCTGACCACGCGGCAGGCCTATCAGCTGCACGGAGTGATCAAGACGAACCTGAAGCGGACCATCAAGGGGATCAATGATGCGGCGATGAGCACCATCGCGGCCTGTGGGGATGTGAACCGCAATGTGATGTGCGTGGTCAATCCGGAGAAATCGGAGATTCATGCCGAGGTGCTGAAGGTGTCGGAAGATCTCAGCAGGCACCTCACGCCGGCGACGGGGGCCTATCACGAGATCTGGCTGGACGGCGAGAAGGTGGAGTCGAGCGAAGCGGTGGAGGAACCGATCTACGGGAAGACCTATCTGCCGCGGAAGTTCAAGATCACGGTGGCGGTGCCGCCGAGCAACGACGTGGATCTCTATGCGCACGACCTTTCCTTCATCGCGATCGAGGGGGAGAAGGGGCTGGAGGGTTTCAACGTGGCGGTGGGTGGGGGGATGGGGATGACGCACGGGGACGAGCTGACCTTTCCGCGATTGGCGGATGTGATCGGCTTTGTGCCGACCGAGAAGGTGGTCGATTTGGCGGAGAAGGTGGTCTTGGTGCAGCGCGACTTCGGGGATCGGGTCGAGCGGAAGCATGCGCGGATGAAGTACACGATCGATGATCGTGGAGTGGATTGGTTTGTGGGTGAGTTGGAATCGCGGCTGGGCTACAAGCTGGGTCCGGTGCGCGACTTCAAGTTCACGCACAATGGTGATGATTTTGGTTGGAGTGAGAATGCGGACGGGACCTGGAACTACACCATGTACATCCCGGGTGGTCGGGTGCAGGACACGCCGGGGGCGGAAATCCGGACCGGTCTGCGGAAGGTGGCGGAGATGCTGGACGGCGAGTTTCGTCTGACTCCGAACCAGAATTTGACCTTGGCGGTGGTGAAGGCGGCGCAGAAGGCGGCGGTGGAGGCCTTGATCGCGGAGTATGGGCTCAATGATCCCGAGAAGCTCAGTGGTTTGAGGCTCAATGCGATATCCTGTGTGGCTTTGCCGACCTGTGCCCTGGCGCTGGCGGAAGCGGAGCGGTATTTGCCCGATCTGATCGGGGAGTTGGAGGAGGTGCTGGAGGAGGCGGGATTGCGGAACGATGCGATCACCATTCGGATGACCGGGTGTCCGAACGGCTGTGCGCGGCCCTACATTGCGGAGATCGGTTTCGTGGGACGGGGACCGGACCGCTACAACATCTACCTCGGGGCGGGCTTTGTGGGCGACCGTTTGAGCAAGCTGTGGCGGAAGGATGTGCAGGGCTCCGACGCGACGGAGTTGCTGGCTCCGGTGATCCGGGACTACGCGAAGAATCGGAAGGACGGGGAGCGCTTCGGGGATTTTGTGATCCGGGCGGGATACGTGAAGGCGACGAAGGAAGGGAAGGATTTTCACGCCAACGTCGAGGAAGCCCCGGTGGCGGCAAAGGCATGAAGACGATCATGGAAACGAGCGAACTGGAAAAAATTGATGCGGAGGCCCTGCGGGGGGATTTGAATCCCCTCTCGGCGGAGGAGCGCATCACCTTGCTCGGGAAGAACTTTGCGGGTCGGGTGGCGGCGACGACGAGTTTTGGCCTGCAGGCCTCGGTGATGCTGCATCTGATGCGGAGCCATGCGCCGGATGTGCCGGTGGTGTTTGTGGACACGGGTTATCTCTTTCCGGAGACCTATCGCTATGCGGATGCCCTGGAGAAGCAGCTGGGGATGGAGGCGCGGGTGTACATGCCGAGGATGACGCCGGCGCGGCAGGAGGCGCTCCACGGGCGTTTCTGGGAGCAGGGTGCGGCGGGAATGGATCAGTATGCGCGGATCAACAAGATCGAGCCGATGAGCCGGGCCTTGCAGGAACTGGGCGCGGATCTCTGGATCAGCGGCCTGCGTCGTTCGCATTCCAAGACGCGGGCCTCGCGGGGGGTGGTGGAGCAGCAGTCGAAGACCGGGAAGGTATATCCGATCCTGGAGTGGAGTGATGCGGATGTGGAGGAGTATATGAAGAAGCACGGGCTGCCGCCCCATCCCTTGGCGGACGAGGGCTATGCGACGATGGGCGACTGGCACTCGACGAAGCCGCTGGAGGAGGGGGAGACGGCGGAAGGGACCCGCTTCAACGGCGAGAAATACGAATGTGGTCTGCATCAGGACTCCGGCGTGCAGGATTTCCAGATTTAAGGGATTGCGGCCTTCCGAGAGAGGTCCTAGAAAAGCATCAACCAACAACACAGAATCATGAGTAAAGGAATAGCAGCGAACATGGCCGAGACGGTGGGGAACACGCCCTTGATTAGATTGAATGCAATCGCGGAAGGCTGTGTGGCCGAGGTGGACGTGAAGGCGGAGTTTTTCAATCCGTTGTTCAGCGTGAAGGACCGGATTGGGAAGGCCATGATCGAGGCTGCGGAGAAGGATGGCAGTTTGAAGCCGGGGGGGACGATCATCGAGCCGACCTCCGGGAACACGGGGATTGCGCTGGCCTTTGTGGCACGGGCGAAGGGGTATCGGTGCATTCTGGTGATGCCGGAGACGATGTCGGTGGAGCGCCGGGTCTTGTTGCGGATGTTGGGAGCGGAGTTGGTGTTGACGCCCGGGCCGAAGGGCATGGGCGGGGCGATCGCGAAGACGAAGCAATTGATCGAAGAGCACGGCGAGATGGCCTTTGGGCCGAGCCAGTTTGACAATCCGGCCAACCCGGAGATTCATCGCCGGACCACGGCGGAGGAGATCTGGCGTGACACGGGCGGGGAGATTGATGTGTTTGTGGCCGGGGTGGGGACGGGAGGAACGATCACCGGAGTGTCCGAAGTTCTCAAATCGCGGCGGACCCTGCACACCATCGCGGTGGAGCCGACGGGGAGTCCGGTCATTTCGGGAGGTGCGCCGGGGCCGCACAAGATCCAGGGGATCGGGGCGGGATTTATTCCGGGCAACCTGAACACGGAGGTCATTGACGAGGTCATCCAGGTGACCAACGAGGATGCCTTTGAGACGGCAAGGCTGTTGAGCGCGCTGGAGGGGATTCCGGCCGGCATTTCGACCGGAGCAAACGTTTGGGCCGCCTTGCAGGTGGCGAAGCGTCCGGAGATGAAGGGAAAGCGGATCGTGACGATTGGCTGCAGTTCGACAGAGCGCTACCTGAGCACGCCCTTGGCGGAGTCGGTGCGCGAAGAGTGCGCTAATTTGCCGGTGAGCGAGATTTAGGGGACTCAGATGAAGTACATGGGCTCGGCGGCGTCGGCGGCGACGGCTTCGAGGGAGATGGATTTGAGGCGGTCGCTGAGTCGGGTGGAGACGCCTTGCCAGACTTTGCTGACGGCGGAGCCGGAGGATCCGGGGGAGTCGGTGGGGATTTCGACAAGGGCGGGTTCGATGGCTTTGACGATGTCGAGGATGGTGATGCCACCAGGAGGGCGGGCGAGGAGATAGCCGCCGGATTTGCCCCTTTTGCTGGTGACGAGGCCGGCTCGTTTCATTTCGTTGAGGATCTGCACGAGGAAGCTGGGGGAAATTTCCTCGCGCCGGGAAATATCTTCCAATTTCATTACGGAGTTTTCATCGTAATGTCTGGTCAGGCAGACTGCGGCCCGGCAGGCATAGTCCAGCTTTTGAGATACCCTCACGCCACCTATCAAACCATATGAGCACCCAAAGCGCGAGCCCGGAGATGAATCGACTGTGCCAGGAGCATCAGATCGACTATGCGGGGCTGTGGTTGGATCTGCGGGCCGAGGCGGAGCGGGTGGCGGCCTCGGAGCGGGAGTTGCGGTCGCTGATGCAGGAGGTGATTTTGGATCAGGAGTGCCTGGCGGGTGCGTTGGGGATGCGTTTGGCGCGGAAGCTGGCGCGGGAGGACATGACGCGGGGGGAGTTGGCTCCGTTGCTGGCGAAGTTGCTGCGGGAGCATCCGGATCTGGTGAAGAGTGCGGCGGCGGATCTGGCGGCGATCGTGGACCGGGATCCGGCGGCCTCCACGGCGTTGGAGCCGTTGATGTACTACAAGGGGTTTTTGGCGATCACGACCTATCGGATTTCCCACTATTTGTGGCACAATGACCGGCGGCCGCTGGCCTTGTATTTTCAGAGCCTGGCGAGCGAGGTGTTCGCGGTGGACATTCATCCTGCGGCGCAGATTGGATGCGGGATCATGCTGGACCACGCGACGAGCTTCGTGGTGGGAGAGACGGCGATCATCGAGGATGATGTGTCGATATTGCATGAGGTGACGCTGGGAGGGACGGGCAAGCAGACCGGGGCGCGGCATCCGATCGTGCGTTCGGGGGTGTTGATCGGGGCGGGGGCGAAGATCCTCGGTCGGGTGGAGATCGGGACGTGCGCGAAGATCGGGGCGGGCAGTGTGGTATTGAAGGATGTGCCGCCGCACAAGACCGTGGCGGGAGTGCCGGCGGAGATCGTGGGAGACAGCGCGGAGGAGAATCCGGCGGCGTTCATGGACCAGAGTTTGCATTGCTCCGGGTTGTGAGGGGAGGGGTCAGGGGTGGGGGCGGTTGCGCCATTTGATGATGGTGGCGCTGAGGTAGAGGGCGGAGATGGCGAGGAAGGCGCAGAGGAGTTTGGTTTGTGGGTCGGCGAAGTTGAATTGGCGGGCCTGGATCATGGAGAAGAAGCGGCTGCCGGCGGTGAGGAGGGCGAGGAAGGAAAGGAAGGCGGCGCCCATGAGTCCGTGGCGGCGGTTTTTGATGGCGAAGAGGGCGCAGATGAGGGCGGCGCCGCCGAAGAAGATGCCGGTGTAGCCGAGGGGGGCTTCCTGGAGGGGGACGCCGAGGTTGAGGGCGGCGATGCCGATGGAGAGGAGAGCGGCGGCGTAGAGGAAATTGAGGGAGAGCATCGTTGCAGGGGGCAGGTTCCGGGGCGAAGCTAGCGCGGATGAGGGAGGCAAAGAAGCCGGTTCTTGGGCCGCAGCTGAAGAAGGGCGGGTGGGTGATGGGGGGGCTGTTGGAGGGGCTGTTGGAAGAGGAGAGGAGCCCGGAGCCCGGAATCGGACTGGCGGAGTGGGAGGGGGAGATTGATGAGTTACGATTTTTGAAGTGGGAATTCTGAAGTCGGAGGGGGGAGGGCGTGCGACCGGGACGGTCACGCCACGGGTGAGGGGGAGATGGAGGGGGAGGGAGGGAGTCGGCTGGGCGGTTGGAAACCGCCGCCACGTTAGGGAGATCGGGATTGCGGGATTGGGTGGTGGGACTAGGATGGGGGCATGATTGACATGCTGGTGCGGCTTTATGATTTGCCGGATAGCGCGGGGCTCTATGCGAAGGTGGCGGAGCAGGGGGTGGTGCTGCGGCGGCCGGGGGCGTATGAGAAGCATCTGGTGGCGGACTGGGTGAGGGCGCATTTTTCGGCGAAGTGGAAGAGTGAGGTGGAGGTGGCTTTTGCGCGGCAGCCGGTGAGTTGTTTCATCGCGACGCGGGAGCGGAAGCTCTTGGGGTTTGCGTGCTACGAGACCAGTGCGCGTGGCTTTTTTGGCCCGACGGGCGTGGCGGAAGCGGCGCGGGGGACGGGGATCGGGAAGGCGCTGCTGTTGAAGGCGCTGGAGGCCTTGCGGGAGGGGGGGCATGCGTATGGGTTCATTGGCGGGGTGGGGCCGCGGGAGTTTTACGCTAAGGCGGTGGGGGCGGTGGAGATCCCGGGGAGTGATCCGGGGATTTATGCGGACCTTTTGCCGGAACCGGAGTGAGATGAGCAGGGTGGAGGAGCGCAGGGAGACGGGGCCGGACCAGGATGCGGGCTTCGTGCGGAGTGCCTTCGCGAAGATCGCGGATCGCTACGTGCTGACCAATCACGTGCTGAGTGCGGGGACGGACATTCTGTGGCGGAAGAAGGTGGGGCGGATGGTGGCGGAGTGGGGACCGAAGCGGATTCTGGATGTGGCGACGGGGACGGGGGATCTGGCTTTGGAGATGCAGAAGGTGTGTCCGGAGGCGGAGGTGATTGGGTCGGATTTTTGCGAGGAGATGTTGGTGCATGCGAAGAGGCGGGGTGTGCGGGAGACGCTGGTGGCGGATGGGTTGAACCTGCCGTTTGAAGACGGATCGTTCGATGTGGCGACGGTGGCCTTCGGGCTGCGGAACATGGCGAGTTGGGACGAGGGGCTGGCGGAGTTGCAACGGGTGGTGCGGCCGGGGGGGCAGGTGCTGGTGTTGGATTTTTCGCTGCCACGGGGGGTGATGCGGCGGCCGTATGCCTTTTACCTGAACAAGGTCCTGCCGAAGGTGGCGGGGGTGCTGACGGGGGAGGGCGAGGCCTACGAGTATCTGGCGGGATCGATCGAGCGCTTTCCGAGCGGGGAGGCGATGCTGGAGCGTTTTGCGGGGGCCGGATTTGCGGAGCGGAAGTGGATCCCGCTGAGCGGGGGGATAGCCTCGATTTACACCGGCTTGGTGGAGGGCTGAGGCTTGCGCAATTCGAGGAAGTCCCTAGTGTCCCGGCCATGTCGATTCAGGGATACGCGAATCAGTTTGTCTGTGATCTGGTGGCTTATGAGCCGGGGAAGCCGATTGAGGAAACGGCGCGGGAGTTGGGGCTGGATCCTTCGCAGATCATCAAGCTGGCCAGCAACGAGAATCCCTTCGGCCCGTCGCCGTTGGCGAAGGAGGCGATGATGAAGGCGCTGGACGAGGCGCACATCTACCCGGACGGAGGGGGGTGGAAGCTGCGGAATGCGATCGCGGCGAAGTATGAGGTGGAGATGGGGAATGTGGTGTTGGGGAACGGGTCGAATGAGATCATCGAGTTGATGTGCCATTGTTTCCTGCGGCCGGGGGCGGCATTGATCGCGGCGGAGCACGCCTTCGTGGTTTACAAGCTGATGGCGACCTTGTTTGGAGCGGACTACGTGGAGGTTCCTGATCCGGAATTTGTGCATGATCTGGAGGCGATGGCGGATGCCATCACGCCGGAGACGCGGGTGGTGTTTGTGGCGAACCCGAACAATCCGACAGGGACGCTGGTGGGGCAGGAGGAGATTGATCGTTTTGTGGAACGGCTGCCGGAGCATGTGGTGGCGGTGTTTGACGAGGCGTATCACGAATTTCTGAGCGATGCGCCGGACACCGTGAAGTATGTGCGGGAGGGGCGCAACGTGGTGGTGATGCGGACCTTTTCGAAGGCGCAGGGACTCGCGGCGTTGCGGATCGGGTTTGGGCTGGCGCCGAAGGCGATCGCGGATGTGTTGCACAAGGCGCGGCAGCCGTTCAATGCGAATGCCATCGCGCAGGCGGGGGCGTTGGCGGCGATCGGGGATGAGGAGCACGTGCGGAAGACGGTGGAGAACAACGAGGCGGGGTTGTCCTACTACCATGAGGAGTTTGCGAAGCGCGGGCTGCGGTATGTGCCGAGTGTGGCGAATTTCGTGTTGGTTGAAGTGGGGGATGGCGACCGGGTATTTGGGGAGATGCTGAAGCAGGGCGTGATCGTGCGGGCCATGCGGAGCTACAAACTGCCGGGGTGGGTGCGGATCTCGGTGGGGACTCCGGAGCAGAACCGGCGGTGTCTGCAGGTTTTGGATGAAATCCTCGTTGGTTGACATCACCTGGGTCGCGGGGTATTCCTCTAGTTCATATAGACTATAAGATGAGTCAAAGCGTCCATCCGGAGAGCCGGAACTTCTTTTGTGATCAGTGCGGTGGCGAGATACGGATACCGTATGAATTGCCGCCGACCAAGGCGCCGTGCCCATTTTGCAAGGTGGAGATCACTTCGCCAGGGCCGCCGTTGCCGGTGGGGCCGGTTGAGGTGGGGCCTGTTGGCAAGGGCGAGATGGCGCAGTCGGGGGCGGTGACGACGGAGAGCGTGGAGACGGTGGTTTCGGAAGGGGAAGTTGGGGGACAGGTGCCGGAGGTGTTGGCCGAAGTGGTGCCTGCGGGGGAGGTCGAACAGGAAATGATCCGGGAGGAATTGCCTGTCGAGGTGCGCAAGGAATCGCCAAAGACGGAGCGTCTGGCGTCTCCAGTGGAATTGCGGGACAAAGTGGCGCTGGATGAGGTGATGACCAAGCCGGCGGTGGCTGCGCCGAGGGGGGCGTTGCCAGCCATTCTGTTTTTGATCGCGGCGTTGGCGCTGGTGGGAGTGGTGGTGGTGGTGGGTTATCTGTTGCGATCAGGGACCCGGAGCGCTCCGAGCAAGGGGACGCGGTTGGAGATGGATGATGCGCATTTCATTCGGGATGGATGGATGGGGGTGGCGACGGAGCGGTTGCGTGGGTTTCTCGCGGCGGAGGGGTTGGAGGAGAAGGCGGCGCACGTGATCGGTGGGAATGCGGAGTTGGAGGCGATGCGCACGTTTTACGCGTTGGTTCCCCTGGATGAATCGGACACCACGCTGGACGGCTTCAGTCACTATTCGCTGGATCTTGCGGATCGGGAGCGGGGGGTGTTTTTGATGCGCTATGAACGCCCGGCGCAGTATGACATCCGCGAATTTTTCCGGCCGGTGGCCCCGTTGGAGGTGCAGTATCATTTGGAGCCGAGTGAGTTTCTGATGGCGAGTGCGGCGGCGCGGGATAATTTTGCGATGGAGCCGGTGCAGGCGATGGTTTTTTTCAAGCGGAAGGGAGGCGAGTTATTCATTGATTGGGCGACCTACGTGCAGACCAAGTATCGGACCCTGCGTCGTTTTTGTGATATGCCGCAGGTGGGGGAGAGGGGTGTGTTTCGGGTGGTGATGCAGGAGGACATCGCGGACCTGTCCACGGGGGGGGAGGAGGCGACGCGGTATTATCGCCTGAGTGATCCGGGGAACGTGAAGGTGCGGGTGCGGGAGGAGACGGAGTTGGGGGGGGTGTTGTCGGAGTTGAATTGGATCGGACTGGCGGGCGTGGAGATCGCGACCCGGACGGCGACGGTGGAGCTGGTGTGGTCGGAGGGGGAGGATCCCCGGGTGGAGTTGAAGCGGGTGATTTGCTGGGAATTTCTGGGTTTGGGCGGGGAGGAGGGGAACACCGTGAAGGTGGTGGATCCGGTGGAGCCGGTGCCTGAGTCGGCGGGTGATGAGGAAGGGCAGGCGGTGCCGGACGCAGCGGGAACGCCGGAGTCATGATCGGCACCATTGTGGCGGTGGCGACTCCCTTCGGGCCCGGGGCGATTTCGGTGGTGCGGGTATCGGGGCCGGAGGCCTTGCAGGTGGCGGGCGCGGCGTTGGGAGAGGATCTGGGTGCGGTGGAGTCGCGGCGGGTGGTGCGCGGGAATGTGCGGGATGGGGCGGGTGCGATTTTGGATGATGTGCTGGTGACCTGCTTTCGGGCACCGGCGAGCTACACGGGAGAGGACACCGTGGAGATCAGCGGGCATGGTGGGGTGCTGGTGACGCAGCGGGTGTTGGATCGATTGGTGGCCTGCGGGGCGCGGGTGGCGGAGGCGGGGGAGTTCACGCAGCGGGCCTTCCTGAACGGAAAGCTGGATCTTACTCAGGCTGAGGCGGTGATGGATGTTATTTCCGCGCAAACCGACTTGGCGCTTCGGGCGGCGCAGCAGCAGTTGCGGGGGCGATTGGGGGAGGCCACGGAGGCGTTGCGGGGGGAGGTGTTGGGGATTGTGGCGCACGTGGAGGCCTTCATTGATTTCCCGGAGGAGGACATCGATCCGGCGACCGGGGAGGCCTTACGCAGGCAGATCGAGGAGTGTGAGAGGCGCTGTGCGGCGCTGCTCGATACCGCGGAGCAGGGGCGCATTTTGCGTGAGGGAGTTAGGACGGTTATTTATGGCGAACCGAACGTGGGGAAGTCGAGTTTGTTGAACCTGCTCCTGGGGTATGAGCGGGCCATCGTGAGTGAATTGGCGGGGACGACGCGGGACACGGTGGAAGAGGTGGTGAACCTCGGTGGGATCCCGGTGCGCTTGATCGACACGGCGGGAATGCGGGAGACGGAGGATGAGATCGAACGGCACGGGGTGGAGCGGACCCGGAAGAAAGTGGCGGAGGCGGATTTGGTGTTGGAGGTGGTCGATGCGAGCGAAGCGCCGCGGGGATTGCTGGTGGCGGAGGAGTTGGGAGCGCACTACCTGTTGGTGCGGAACAAGGTGGATCTGGGGGAGCACGCGGGGTGGGAGGAGAAGGGCGGGGTGCGGATTTCCTGCGTGAAGGAGGAGGGCGGAGAAGAATTGGTGCGGGCCATCCGGAGTGAGTTGTCGCTGGACTCGGGGAGTTGGGGGCAGGAGGCGGTGGCGGTGAATGCGCGGCATCAGGACTGTCTGCGGCGTGCTGCGGCGGGTTTGGGGGCGGGTCGGGCGGCGCTGGAGGCGGGAGAGAGCGTGGAATTTGCGGCCCTGGATTTGCGGGAGGCCATGGATGCGGTGGGAGAGATCGCGGGGCAGGTGGACACGGAGGAGTTGCTGGGGGAGATCTTCGGGCGGTTTTGTATCGGGAAGTGATGGTCGGTTGGCACGCGGAGGATGTATTTGGAGCAAACAGGGGCCTCGGGAACGTTTCATGAATGCCTGACAGGCAGGGCCGGGGAGGTCGTGCCGGAGTTTGTGGAAGCCCTGCTCTCCGGACAGAAGGCTTGAATTTTTGGCCGATTGTGGCTTTTTGCAGGACAGAAACACAGTGAAGACATTTCTTACAGGGTTGGTGGCGGGGACAATTGTGGTGGGCGGGGTGCTGGCCCAGCAGAGCGTCGGCGAGCCGCCGGCGCAGGTTCCGGAAGATGCGATCAAGGAAGGGGGCGTGGAGGCGGCGGCGGTGGCGGAGGTGTTGGATCCCGCAGAATTGGTCAGGGATCTGGCGGACGAGGCGTTTCGGGTGCGGGAGGCGGCGCAGGCGGATCTGTGGGCGTTGGGGGATGCCGGGGTGGCGGCGCTGGAGGAGGGGGTAAAGAGTGATGATCCGGAGCGTTCCTATCGATCCCGGGTGCTGTTGCGGAGGATCGTGACGGGGATCGGTCCGGGGACCCCGGAAGTGGTGGTGGAATTGGTGGAGCGGTATTTTCGCGGGGCGGCAGAGACGAAGCGTCAGGTCTTGGAAAAATTGCGGGAAGAGCGGGCATTTTCGCAGGTCTTGCGGTTGTATCGTTTTGAGACCGATCCGGCGGTGCGGGAGGAGTGCGCGGAAGTGGTGGAACAGGTGGTTGTTCCGGCGGTGTCCATGGAGTTGGCGAAGAACGACATTCCCGCCGCGGAGTCGTTGCTGCGTTTGGCCCCACCGACCGATGAGAATTTGCGGAGGCGTGCGGCCCTGAGCCGGCAGTTGGGGAAGCTGGATGAGGAATTGCAGGCGGTGCTGGAGGGCAAGGATGATCCGTTGCGTCTGGCGTTGTTGCGGGCCAAGGGGGATGTGCCGGAGGCTCTCGCGCTTGCCGAGAAATTGGGACGCGAGGACGTGGCGGCGGGGCTGGCGTTGCTGCAGGGTGATCCGGTGCCGTATTTCAACTGGTATGCGGGTCAGGGGAACACCATGGCGATTTTCCGGTTGAACGCGGATCTGGCGCGGGATCGCTGGGTGGGAGATGAGCGGAGCGCGGCGCGGATTTCGAAGATCATGTTGGAGAGGGCCGGGGAGGGGGCGGAGGAAGAGCGGATCGCCATGCTCTCCCTGCTGCTGAACGGCTACCTCGACGAGGCGATGGTGGTGTGGGAGAAGAATCCGGACTATCGTGAATTTGCCTATTCCCACTATGAGACGGTGGAGCTGCCGGAAAAGGCCATTGAGGTTTTCGGGTATAAGGGGAGTGCGGAGGAGAAGAAGAAGTGGCGCTCGGAGAAGATGGAAGGATTGCGGGGCAGCTGGGATGAGTCGGACGAGCCGTTGAATGCGCTACTGACCGTGGCGGGTTTCCTGGTGACCCGGGGCGAGGAAGAGGAGGGCTATGAGATCGCCAGGGAGGTGGGCAAGCTGGTGGTGAAACAGGGTGGGCAGGAGGAGTGGTTGGAGTATCTCGATTTTCTGGGGCGGAAGCCGGCGTTGGTGTTCACGGAGCTGGCCTTCGTGGTCGCGGCGGACTCCCTGAAGCCGGATGCGGCGGATGCGGATGTGGTGCAGATACTCAACACGCTGTTCCTGGAGCTGGAAGTGCCGCGGCGGTGGTGGGATCGCCTGAAGAAGAAAGAGGGGCTCAGTGCGTCGGAGCGCCTGTTGTTTCTGGCGGGCATTTACGGATACGTCTATCTGGAACCCGAGAAGCTTGATCCGTTCCTGGCGGAGGTCCATGCGCAGGCGGCCGACGCGGCGGGTGCGGAGCGGCGGGAGTTGTTGTCCGATCTATTGGAGCCGGCGAGCAGGCGGGATGACGCGAAGGAGGTGTTGGAGTTGTTGGTGCTGCTGGCCGACATTGATGGCCTGGACCCGTGGGCCAACGCCTTGGGGCTCTACGCGGGCTACCTTGGGGACTGGGATTTGGCGGTGAAGGCGTGGGAGTCGAACCTGAAGCAGAGCCCGTACAGTTATCGTTCCATCGCGAAGTTGGGGGCCGCTTATTTGCAGGTCGGGAAGCTGGAGAAGGCGGTGGAGCAGTATCGGAAGGCGGACTTGTTTGCGCTGGATGAGGCGGACAAGCTGGCGGAATTGGCGGAGGCTGTTTACACGATGGGGGATGAGTCGAAGGCGGAGGAGCACCTGCGGCGGATTATTTTGACCAGTCCGCCGCGCAGTTCGCAGTGGCTGGCGGCGACGGCGGAGTATTCATCTTACCAGAAGCGGGCCGAGCAGTGGCGGGTGGCAGCAGCCTTTGCGGAGATCGATACGCTGTATGATATTCGGGACCGCTCCACCTACTCGGTTCCGGTGTTCTATCTGCGCAAGCGATTTGAGGCGGATCTGCTGCGGGGATTGGCGCTGCATGGGGAGGGCAAAGTGGACGAGGCGAAGGCCCTTTTTGACCGGTGCTTCCACATGCTGAACGGGGACGGGCTCTTGGCGGACGATTTCTTTCCGCTGCTGCGGAAGGTGGGACTGACGGAGGAACACGACCGTTATTTTGAGGCGGCCTACGAGCGGATTCAGGAGTCCATCAAGAGCTATCCGAAGACGCACAACAGCTACAACAGTGCGGCGTGGTTGGCCTCGCGGGCGGTTCGGAAACTGGATGAGGCGCAGGTCATGGCGGAGACGGCCTTGTCGATGCGTCCCCGGCAGGCGGCGTATTTGGACACCATGGCGGAAGTCTGGTTTGCGAAGCGGGATCGGGAGAAGGCGGTGGAGTGGTCGCGCAAGGCCTGTCTGGATTCGGTCAATGCCGGGCATGCCCGGACGGGTGGTGCGGAGTTGAGGACGCAGTTGCTACGGTTTGAGAGTGGAGATTTTCCGGTGCCCTAAGCGGAAGATCCGGTTCTTTTACGTTGCCAGAGGGGGGATGCTCCGCTTTGTTTCCGGTCTTCGGAGGGGTGGCAGAGTGGTCTAATGCACTAGTCTTGAAAACTGGCGTGGGGCAACCCACCGTGGGTTCGAATCCCACCCCCTCCGCCATGACCCCACCCACGCTTGTCGGAGGTGGGGTCATGGCGTTTTTGGCGATGCTCCATTGAGCCGGACTGCGACCCCGGCATGGCGGCATTCGAGGTGGGGGGCCAAGGGGCTTCGGTTTACGCGATCAACCCCTATCTCGGGGGGGGGGGGGGGAGGCATTCCGGGGGGAGAAACCTTGCATGACCGCAGTTGAGCGGCTAATGGTGTTGGATCATGTATGTACGCCTCCCGTTCTCGTGGCCAGTCGCGGTGGTCCTGCTCCTTGCCACCGCCGGCCCGGCCACGGCCGTCACCCATTACGTCAAGGCCAGCGCCACGGGGACCGCCGACGGGACCAGTTGGGTCAACGCGTTTATCACCCTGCAGGACGCGCTGGCTGCGGCAGCGCCAAGCGACGACATTTGGGTCGCGCAAGGAGTGTATTACCCGGACGAGGGTGGCGGTGAGGTGGATGGGGACCAGGCGGCCTCATTCAAGATCGTTGATGAGGTGAGTGTCCGCGGCGGCTTCGGCGGGTTCGAAGCCTTCCTGTCGCAGCGCCGACCGTCTTTTCATCTGACCGTGCTTTCCGGGGACATCGGCCAGGACGACAACGATCCCGATGGGGACGGCGTGATCGTGGCACCGGTCGACATCGTGGGCGGGAACAGCCGTCACGTGGTTCGGAGCAGCACCGCGACCGCCACCACCACCCTCGAGGGGTTCACCATCACGGCGGGGAGCGCCAGCGATTTCGGCGGCGGACTGCTCCTCGACGGGGCGAGCCTGACGGTGCGCCAGTGCCGCTTCCTGGGAAACACCGCCGGCACGAACGGCGGCGGAATTTACCTGAGCGATTCGAGCAGCACCGTGGCTAACTGCCTCGTGGCCGGCAACTCGGCCACCTCCGAGGGCGGCGGCATTCACGCCGCTCATACCTCCAATGTTCCCACGCCCACCTTTTACAACTGCGCGGTGCGTGGCAATGCCGCCGCCTTTGGTGGTGGACTGCGCGTTATCGGAGGAACGCCCAGCCTCATCAACTGCAGTTTCTCCGGCAACAGCGGAACGACCTCCGGCGGCGCGATCCGCTCCTCGGCGGCCATTATCCAGATCACCAACACGGTCATCTGGAACAACCTATCGGGTGGGTCCTCCGCCACCCTGCAGGCGTCCATCGAGTTCTCCGGACCGTCGTCCACGACCTACAATCAGAGTCTGATCCACAACTACTCGGCGGTCGTGCTCAACGGGAGCGGCAGCGGGAACCTCAACGGGACCACGCCGGCGAATGCTCCGCTCTTTGTGGACCCGCCGGATCCGGGTCTTGCCCCGACTGTGGCTGGCGATCTCCGGCTCGAGGCGGGCTCCCCGGTCCTTGAGAAGGGCGACAGCGCTCCCAATCCGGAGAGCCGCGATCTCGGCGACCGCCTGCGGGTCACCGACGGCGACCACGGCGGGACTGCGGAAATCGACCTTGGAGCCCATGAGCTTGGACGCCTGTGGTTTGTGGATGACACCGCCGGCGGCACCCCCACCGGACTGACGTGGGCGGATGCCTTCCTCACCCTGCAGGACGCGCTGGCGGTGGGGGTCCCCGGCGACGAGGTCCGGGTGGCCGAGGGCGTTTATTGGCCGGACCTTAGTGATGCCGGAGTGAACGACAGCAATGATCCCGAAGCGACCTTTCAACTGCTCGATGACGTGGCCTTGGTGGGCGGCTATAGTAACGGCGGCGTGTCCCACGATCCGGCCGTTTTCCTGGCCATTCTTTCCGGGGACATCGGCCAGGACGACGCCGATGGGGACAGCAACAGCATCGCGGAGACCACCGGGGACCTGGTCGGAACGAACAGCTACTCGGTAGTGACGGGTTCGGGGGTCAACCCGGGGTCCGTGGACGGGTTTTTCATCACCGCTGGCAAGGCGGACCAGCCCTCGGTGCACACCTATGCCGCGGGACGAAGCGGTGGCGGGGTCTATTGCAACAATGGCAGTCCGAGCCTCTGGCGCTGCACGGTGATAGGCAACCTGAGCGTGTCCCACGGGGGCGGGGTGTTTTGCGGCGGCATCGCCAACGTGCCTTTCGGCGACTGCACATTCTCCGGCAACGACGCCATCCGGGGAGGTGCCATCTCGGCGGTGAGCAACGAATCATCGGCTTCCCTCCGGAATTGCCTCCTGACGGGAAACACCGCCTCGGAAGGGGGGGCGATCCGGCTGGACGGACCGTCCTCGCTGTCCGCCATTTCCTGCGAGTTTTCCGCCAACTCGGGCGGCCTGACCGGAGGTGGGGGCGGGGGAGCGGTCGATTACTCCTCGTCGGACAACAACATCGTCTATCTCGACGGTTGCCAGTTTCTCGGCAACACTGCGGTGGGGGGCGGTGCCATCGATCACCGCTCGCCGCATAGTTACATTGTTGATTGCGAATTCACCGGCAACGTGGGAAGCGACGAGACCGGCACCTTCGGATCAGGCGGGGCCATCAACGCAACCACCTCGCTCCCGACCCTGGTGGACTGTCTCTTTACGGACAACTCGGTGCAGGGGCAGGGGGGAGCGATCCGCAGCGGGTTCGGCGCGGACGCGACCATGACCGGTTGCACCTTCCAGGGAAACAGCGCGGGCACCTCGGGCGGGGTGCTGCACATCACGGGGAGTGCCGCCACCCTGAGCATGGTGAATTGCAATTTTACTGACAATTCCTCCGTCACGGAGGCTGGGGCATTCTACCTCTCCAACACGGCGCTCACCTTGCAGGGGTGCACCTTCTCCGGAAATAGTTCCGAGGGCTCGGGGGGGATCATGCGGATCAACGGGGGGAGCGTTGCCGCCACCGGCTGCGACTTCTCGGGCGGCCAGGCCGATGGCAGCGGGGGGGCGATCTACACCGGCGGTGGAACCGACTTCCTGCAGCTGACGGCCTGCCTCTTTGACGGGAACTCGGCGGTCGGGAACGGGGGCGCGATCTATCACAACGGGATCCACCCCACCACCATCATGGGCTGCACCTTTGACGGCAACAGCGCCGCCAACGGCGGGGCGCTGGAGTTGCTGGGTGGGGCGCTGCCGAGCATCAGCGATTCCGCCTTTCTAAACAACACCGCGGCGTTGGGTGGTGCGATCCGCAATTCGACCATTGACCCCTACACAGTCAGCGATTGTGTTTTCGAGGAGAACATGGCGACCTCGAACGGCGGGGCGATTTACAGCCTGACCGCCGCGCAGGACTATGTGGACTGCGAATTCGGGGGCAACTCCGCGGCCGGGTTCGGCGGGGGGGTGTATCTGCAGAATTCCACCGGGGGCAGCTTTACGGACTGCACCTTCACCGGTAATGAGAGCGGCAACACCGGGGCGGGCCTCCATGCGGCAAACAATTCCAGCCCGGTGCTGACGGGGTGTTCGTTCGTGAACAACAACAGTGTGACCTCCGGCGGGGCTGTCGCCAACTCGGGAGCCTCCTCGGTCTTCAGGAATTGCAACTTCAGCGGAAACAGCGCCCAGGGCGGCGGCGCGATCCTCAACACCTTGAGCGCGTCGGCCAGCTACATCTCGTGCACCATCGTCGGCAACACCGCCAGCTCCCAGGGGGGCGGGGTTTATACCGCCGGCTCGGTTTCCACCTTTACGAACTGCGTGATCGCCGGCAACTCCGCCAATAACAGTGGCGGCGGCATCTACAACCAGACGTCCTCCAGCTCGACGTGGAAGTTCTCCCTCGTGAACTGCACCGTCTCCGGAAATTCCGCGGGCTTCAACGGCGGGGGCGGGATCCATACGAATGCCTCGGGTGCATTCGCGGCGGTCTCGGAACTCACCAACACCGTCCTCTGGAACAACCGCTCGAACGGGTCCACGAGCAGCCCCGAGGCCTCCATCAAATTCATGGACACCGCGGAGATCGACTACGTCCACAGCCTCGTCGAGCACTTCGACCTGAGCGGGGTGGGCACCGCCAACCTTGACGGGACCGACTATGCGGGGGCGCCACACTTCGTGGTGCCCTTTGATACGGCCGCGGCCCCGTCCACGGTCGGCGACCTGCGGCTCACGGTGGGCACCCCGGCGGTGGATTCCGGCGACAACGCGGCCAATATCGAGTCCACCGACGTGGCCGGCAATCCGCGGATCGTGGACGGCACCATCGATCTTGGTGCCTACGAGGGCGGCGAGCCCCTCACCGACGCCGACGGCGATTGCCTTCCCGACAACTGGGAGATCGCGGCGGGCTCCCCGCCATCCTCCACCGCGATCGACCCGGCCTCCGATGTCGACGACGACGGTCTCGATGCCCTGCAGGAGTTCGCCTTCGGACTCGATCCGAATGTCGCCAACGGCGCGATCGACTACATTTTTCCGGGGGCCATGGAGATCATGCCTGACGAGTTTCTCACCGTCACCTACAAGAGCAATCCGGCGGCGGCGGGATTTGTGAATTACGTCGTCTCGCGGAGCACCGACCTCGGTGTCACCGATCCCTGGGACGATTTCGAGACCACCTTCGTCTCGATCGCGGGCCTGTGGGTGACCCGCCGCTCGAACTTTCCCCGCACCGCCACCCAGCCGAAGGAATTCCTCCGCATGAAGGTGAAGTAGGGAGGGGGGCCATCGGCAGAGGGCATGAAAACCGCGTTATTTGTCTCGCGTTGTTGCTCCGGGAAATAGTCGATTCGGGAACTGGTTATTCATGCCCGCCGACGCGTCCATGCACCCGAGCCTCTGGAGTGACCTCCGGCGATTGCCGCGCGGCTATTGGATTCTGTTTAGCGGGACGCTGACCTCCTTCACCCGCCGCCATCCGGGACCCCGGATGATGATGTGGGGCTACCTCCTGAGCGGTGCGGGCATCGGGTTGAGCGCCTTTGGCGGGAGCATGCCGCTGCTGGTGGCGGTTATGGTGGTCTTCACCCTCGGGGAAATGATTTCCTCGCCGGTGGCGAACGCCTACGTGGCTGCTTTGGCCCCCGATGACATGCGCGGACGCTTCATGGGAATTCTCGGTGTTTCCTGGGGAGGCGCGGCGATGGTGGGACCGGTGGTGGGGATCACGCTCTTTGAATATTCGCCGCCCCTCCTGTGGATCGCCTGTTTCGGCCTCGGAGTGGTGGCGGCCGCCGCGGTGGCCGGGATCCGGGCGCGGGATTGACGGCACCCCGGCCAGCCGATCTGGTAGCGGACGCGAATGGGTCACGCTGACCTTCAAAAACCAGTCACGGAAGCCGGTGCGGATCTTCTGGTTGCCGATTGTTGCTTGTCCGGGAAGCTATTAGGGGACGCTAATCGAGTGTCCGGTCGGGTTCGTTGCCGAAGCCGTCGATTTCGAGGCGGTCGGGGTAGCAGCGGACGATGCCGTAGGCGGTATTGTCGGCGGTTTCGACCATGCCTTTGAAGTTGACGTAGTGGCAGCCGTGGTGGGTGCCGTAGTTGCCGGCGTGGTTGTGGCCGTTCATGTAGGCGGCGATGTGGTCGTATTGTTCGAAGAGGGCGACGAGTTCCCGGTCGTTCCAGAGATTGTGTCCGGCGTTGGCGGGAATGACGGGATAGTGGTTGAAGACGATGACGCGTTGGTCGGCGGCTTTGGCGGTTTCGAGTTCCTGCTTGATCCAGGCCATCTGTTCCGCGCCGATGGCCGCGTTCCAGGATTGGGCCTGGGGAAGTTTCTCGGCGGCGAGTTTTTTGAGGAGGGTGGAGGCTTCGGCGGTGCGAGGGTCGTCCTTTGTCTGGCGCCAGGTGGAGATGTCGGTGCCGTCGAGGTAGAGGAAGGCCCACTTGCCGTGAGCTTCACGGGAGTAAGGTTTTTCCATGTTCAAGGCGGGGAGGATCTTGTCCTTGTCGGCGTCATCGACCGCGAAGTCGTGGTTGCCCGGCACGAAGTGGGCCGGGGCCTTGAGTTTTTTGTAGAGGGGCATGATGTCGGCGAAGCTTTTGAAGTCCCGGTCGATGATGTCGCCGAGGGTGACGACGAACTTCAGGGGGTGCTCGTTGAGCTCACCGATGGCGGTGCGGAGTTTGCCGAGGGATTGCCGGTAGTGCCGCGAGCCGCCGGGATCGTGATCGGTGTATTGGGGATCGGCGATGACGCCGAAGAGGAGTTCGGGAGTCTCGGCGGGTTCGGCCCGGAGGTGGCCGGCAACGGTGAGGGGCAGGGTGATGCGGAGGAAATTGCGCCGTTTCATGGGGGGAAGGATAGAGACATGGGGGAGGGGGAGCGAGAGGATTCGGGGGAGGGAGAGGGGCAGGGGAGCGGGTCTGGGGTGGGAGAGAAGTGAAGCCCGCCGACGTCTCGCAGAGCCCGCTCTCCGCAGGGGACCGACGACCGTGACGGTGACGCCCCTCTCTGGGGGATTCGGCTTGGCGGATGGAATCCAACAGTGTTCGGCATGGATCGTGCTTTAACAATCTGACGGGTTGGTCCGAATACAGGGTTGAATTTCCACTGACCAATTTCCAAATAAATTCCATCCGCCCCAGGCGGGACTAATTTCCAAAAACCAAACGAATCAACATTACCCCGATGATTCATCATCCTTTGCTGCTCAGTTTTGAATCAGACTGAGCGGGTGAGCCCTAGGGTTTGTAGATTGGTTTTGGATTTGGAATTTATTTGGAAATTGTCGGTTGGAATTTTCAGGAGGTAGCCTCGGCAAGAAATGGCCCCGCTTTCACGCTTTCATTGAGAGCCATTACCAGTTCAGCATTCACCATGCCGAACACTCTTGGATGGAATCCGCGGCCACGGGGGACTTGGGATTTGCGGAATGGACCGGGTTGGGAGAAGATGCGGCGATGCGTGTATTGATAGCCTGTGACAAATTCAAGGGATCACTTTCTGCGGTGGAGGCTTGTGAGGCGGTGCGGGAGGGGTTGCGGGCGGGGGGGGTGGACGGAGCGATCGAGCTGTGTCCGATCGCGGATGGAGGGGAGGGCTTTGCAGAGGGATTGGTGGGTGCGCTGGGGGGCGAGTGGGTGGAGTGTGTGGTGTCCGATGCGCTGGGGCGGAAGGTGACGGCCAGGTATGGGGTGTGCCGGGTGGAGGAGGATGATGTGGCGGTCATGGAGATGGCGGAGGCGGCGGGGATGTGGCGCCTGGCACCGGAGGAGCGGAAGGTGATGAAGGCGACCACGGCGGGCGTGGGGCAGATGATCCGGCACGCCGCGAAGGTGCGGAATGTGGATCGGATCTTGCTGGGACTGGGAGGGAGTGCGACCAATGACGGAGGAGTGGGGATGGCGGTGGCTTTGGGGATCGCCTTCCGGGATCGGCGGGGCTGGGAGTTGGAGCCGGTGCCGGAAGAGATGGTGGAGGTGGCGCAGATCGGGGAGGCGGGGCGGATTGGCTTGCCACGGATCGAGGTGGCGTGTGACGTGGAGAATCCGCTGCTCGGGCCGAATGGGGCGACGGCGGTGTATGGCCCGCAAAAGGGGGCGGGGCCGGAGGAGCAGGAGCGGTTGGAGCAGTTTCTGACGGCCTTGGTGAAGACGACGGATGCGGCGGAGATCGCGGCGCGACCGGGCGCGGGAGCGGCGGGTGGGATGGGATTCGGGTTGCTGCGATTTGCGGGCGCCGAGTTGCGGAGCGGATTTGAGATGGTGGCGGAGATTTTGGATTTGGAAGAGCGCATGCGGGGGGTGGATGTGGTGGTGACGGGCGAGGGATCCCTGGATGCGCAGAGTCTGTCGGGCAAGGGGCCGGTGGGAGTGGCGCGGATGGCGCGGGAAGCGGGGGCGATGGTGGTGGGGATCGCGGGGCAGGTGTCGCCGGAGGTGCGGGAGAGCGGGCTGTTTGATGAGCTGGGGAGTCTGGAGAATTTTGGTCTGCCGTTGGAGGAATCGATGACGCGGGGGGCGGAATTGTTGCGGAAGACGGGGGAGCATCTTGCAGGCTTGCTCCGGGAGCGGGTGGCAGGTTAGATCGACGGCACATGGCAAACGTCGTTCTTTTATTCGCTGGTCAGGGTGCGCAGAAGGTGGGGATGGGCAAGGATTTGGCGGAAGCCCATCCGGTGGCGGCGGCTTTGTTTCGTCGGGCGGACGAGGTGCTGAGGCGGAGTTTAAGCTCGATCATGTTTGAGGGGCCGGAGGAAGAGTTGACGAAGACCGCGAACTGTCAGCCGGCCCTGTTCGTGCATGGGCTGGCCTTGTTGGAAGTTCTCAAGGAACGGTTGCCGGGGCTGACTCCGGTGGCGGCGGCGGGATTGTCGTTGGGCGAGATGACGGCGCACACCGCGGCGGGGACATTTACGTTTGAGGAGGGGTTGAAGGTGGTGGCGCGGCGTGGGGAGTTGATGGATGAGGCTTGCGCAAAAACGAACGGAGCGATGGCGGCGATGATCGGGGGAGAGGAAGCGGCGGTGAGGCAGTTGGCGGAGGATTGCGGGATCGATGTGGCGAATTTGAACTGTCCGGGGCAGATCGTGCTGTCGGGGACGGAGGAAGGCGTGGACAAGGCGGTCTCGCTGGCGAAGGAGCGCGGGATTCGGATGGGGAAGAAGTTGAACGTGGCGGGGGCCTATCATTCGCGATTGATGGTCTCCGCGGAGGAGCAACTGGGGAAGGTGTTGGCGGAGGCGGAGGTGGGGACGCCGGGGATTCCGGTGGTGGCGAATCAGACGGCGAAAGTGGTGCGCACGGCGGCGGAGATTCGAGAGACGTTGACGAAGCAGGTGACGGGATCGGTGCGGTGGGTGGAGTCGATGCAATGGCTGCGTGGCGAGGGGCATGCACTTTTTCTGGAGTTGGGTCCGGGGAAGGTATTGGCGGGATTGATGGGGCGGATCGATGCGGAGGCGAAAGTCGTGTCGGCGGAGGATGCGGAGAGCCTGGAAGCGGCCGTGGCGGAGCTGGGATGAGGTCGGATCCTGGTGCGGAGGGCGAAAAAGGGCCTGTTTTGTTGGTGAAAGGGGCCGGAGGAGGTTTGGGTGAATCGGTGGATATTTTTGGTTGCGCGTCATGGGGTAAACCCCTAGTTTCCGCGCCGTCTTAACTAACTGCGGAGCGGTAGCTCAGTTGGTTAGAGCGCCGGCCTGTCACGCCGGAGGTCGCGGGTTCAAGTCCCGTCCGCTCCGCCACTCACCCCGGTTTTCCTAGGGAAAACGGGGGTGAGTGCTTTTAAGGGGGCGCCATTGTACACAGAAAGGTGTACACTTTCGGGCGCCTATACGCGTCTATACGGGGATGACCGTGAGGGTTCCGAAGAGGCGTCAGGCGACCTGCAATGCCAGGCATCGATGAAGACAGAGCTCGTTTCCGACTCCTCGTAGCACTCCAACACACGGACGTTCTTGGGGATCGAGGGCGACTCCATCCGAGTCGCGCATGAATTGCCTGAGGAGCTGAGTTGGGACGGAGAAGTTGGGGCTAAGAAAGGCAGGGATTTGTCGTTTCGGTTGGCAAGGGGCTGCGGCAAGTCGTCCCCTTTTATCGGCACGCTGGTCTGCTTGTCAGCGTTGTCGGTGCAGTCGGTGCGATTCTTGGCACTGCGACGAGGCTCGAGACCCGAGGCTGCGGTGAAGAAACGGTGAATCAAGGTGCGTCGGTCCTCGCAAACCCCTCAAAATCAGTCCCTCAGCGGCCTGTTCCGCGAGGTGCAAGTTCCCGCGCCAAGGGCATCCCGGTCGGCTTCGCCCAACGACGAAGTTGAACTTGAATCCTCCCGAGCTTCAGGCCGCGGACAGGCCCTTCGCTCCCAGCTGGGCCCAATGATTAACCGGCTGCGGAAACTGTTTCCGCGCGTAGAGGGCCTCGACGAACTCCGGGTAGCTCACGGCCGAAACCACCTTGCCGTCGATGCTGACGAGGCTCTCGGCTACGAGGTGTGTAAACTTTGAACCCTCCGCCTCGCTCCCCGCACCCTCCATCAAGGCCCCCGACCCGGGGGTCGGGGTGGTAAACTTTGAGCCCTCCGGCGGACCCTCTGCCAGGTAATTGCCTACCGTTTTACGATGGATCCCTAGTTCCCGGGCGATCCTTCGCTTTGAATATCCCCGCTTCTGCAGGGCTCGGATTGCTTCTCTTGTCGTCATGGATGCTGAATTTGCCATGACGATTGGCCTGATATTCAGGCCCTCACGTCACGACTTTTTCAGCCCATGGGGTGGCACATTTTGAGGTGTTCCTAGGTGGTCCACTTTGGGTGACCCCGGACATGCCTCACCCATCCCACGTCGATCTCAAGAGCCTCTGGCCATCCCTCTCAGAACCCCACCAGCACACGCCGGGCAGTCCCGAAACTTCCCGTCCCGTCGTCATCCCGCTCTTTCCGTAAGAGCCCAATGGCACCAAAACTCGATATCAACGTGGAAATCCCGCCAAAATCGCCCGATATCAATTTGGTAAAATCAAACGATATCAATTTGGAGCGCCACACGTAGCCGTCGCCGACTTCCCGGGCGACATGACCATCCCACCAATCGGTGGTCAGGCCGTAGCTGCCGTCGTTCTCCGGGGCGGGCTCCACGGCGATGTCATAGGGGCCCGCAAGTTTGATGACGTGTGGGGCCAGACTGGTCGTGCCCGCGTAGCCGCGACAGGTGGTGTTGGGGAGGAGCTTGAGGTCCATCTCCGCACAGGCGTGGGAGAGGGCATCAAGGTCCCGGATCTGGGTCTGAATGGTGGTGAAGTGACTCATCTGGTTATTCGTTATTGGTTACTGGTTGTTGGGTTCGGGGTTGAGGGTCTGTGGGTGAATGCAGCGAGGGCGGCTCCTGGTGGGAAGCCGCCCTCTGCTGCGCTTGGGAGGTAGTATGTTGGCTTTGGAAGTAGTGGGATTGGCGTTGGAGGTAGTGATAGTGGCAGTGGTGGGAGGAGGAGTAGTGGTAGTAGTGGTGGTTTTAAAATTCAGCCAATGGAGGAGGAGATCGACGGGGATCAGGTGGAGGTATTGTGGTGGTGAGGTGGGTTGGGAGGGAGTATTGGCGTGTTGAGCCAATGAAAGATGACACCGGGGCGGTTAGGTCGTTGTGCCAACATTCATGACACTTTGGACTTGGTTGGTTTTTCCTCTTTTTTCTTTGATTTGGCAAGGTTTCGACTCGA
>Ga0105050_10001512_pt1 | contig 34900 bp, 37 predicted proteins | sample FRY01_FD_78088 | JGI IMG/M metagenome (GOLD analysis project Ga0105050, IMG submission 78088) | Freshwater microbial communities from Lake Fryxell liftoff mats and glacier meltwater in Antarctica - FRY-01 | ecosystem: Environmental > Aquatic > Freshwater > Ice > Glacier meltwater ...
AGCGATTTTTGATGGAGAAAAACTCGAACTGATCCAGCTCGAACGGGATGCGTCGATCATGCCGTCGGCAACTTACATCGATGCGCAGCTGCAGACCGATACTGGCCGACTTGCAATTGATCGGTACATCGAAGAAAACACCGGTCGAACGGTGGAACTGGTGCCGGAGATCATTTCCGAGTCGAGCCAGTTTGTTGAACACGACGACGAAGAAAATCCTGTCCCCGTCGAAACCGTAACCCAGAAGTTCTACGGACAGCCGCTGACAGACAGTGGACTGCCCGGCCGGCTGTTTCGGGGAACCAAACGATTGCTCGGTGATGAGCGGGTACGGCGGTTGCTGGTATTTGATCATCCGTTCCGGCTGGTGGCGTTGATCACGCCCATCCTGTTGCGCATTCGCAAGAGTATCGATGCCCACTGCGGACCTGTTGGCGATGCGCATCTGGGCCACCCGGTCAATTTTGAAGGCCGCGACAACTATCGCAATCAGCTGGCGTTGTCTCGTTTGTCAGAAGCGTACAAGTATGCCGGTGTGCTGAAGCAATCGTTTTACCCAGAGCCGATCGCAGCGGCAGTGAGCTATCTGCAAACAGGCTCATTCAAGGGTGAAACCCTGCTGACGGTTGATTTTGGGGGCGGCACACTGGATCTTTGTGTGCTGCGTCGAAAGGCCGATGGTTTTGATGTAATTACCACGCACGGTGTTGGACTGGGCGGTGATCACATCGACCAGATTCTCTTTCGAGAACTCCTGTTCCCGCTGCTTGGCAAAGGCGAGATGTGGCGTCGACGTGGAATGGACCGGGAAATCGAGACACGATTTCCGTTCGAAGACTACGAAGACCTGCTCGTGAACTGGGCGGTGACCTATACGCTGAACCAGAACCGTTACACCACGCCGGTGATGGACTGTATTGATCAGGGTGGGCCTGCGGCGCAGAAATTCCGGCGCCTGCGCGAGATCATCAAGAACAATCTCAGCTATTCCCTGTTTGCCAGACTCAAGGATCTGAAAGCCGCCTTGTCAGAACAGACCGAGGCGGTGCTGGATATCCCGGAACTCGACATCGAGCTCACGGTGACAAGAAGCGCTTTTGAAGGAATGATCGCGGATCAGTTGAAGCAGGTGGAGCAGGTTGTTGATGAAACGGTAGCGCGTGCAGGATTGCGTTACGACCAGATCGATGTGGTGCTCAGAACTGGAGGATCCAGCCTGATTCCTGCGGTGACACGTATCCTTGAGCAGCGGTTTCCCGGTCGGGTAGACCTGCACGATCCGTTTACCAGCGTGGCTGCTGGACTTGCGATTGCCAACTTCAAGGGGCTGACGTTTTCTCACTGAAGGTCGCTGATGACCTGGAAGGAGCACGCACTGTGTTTTCCCGTAGATCGGCAGCCGCAGCAGAAGATTCATGAATAGACCGGGCTAGCGTTCAGGTGGCCCCTGCCAACGTGGGTCCAGTGTTGTAAAAAACGACTTGAGAATCCTGTAGGTAAGGCCCCAGACAAAGTGTCCACCCTGCAGTCGATAGCCGTTGAAGACGGTGAGCTGTCCCTGGATGGGACGCGCTTCGGTATCGTGCAGTTCATTACGGGCCATGGCTGACAAGGGTGCCCACACGACGTCGGCGACTTCGTAGTTTGGTGCAAACACCGGATCGCCGGAAATTTCGAACACGTGTGGCGCAATCAGCATGTCCAGCACGCGCCCGCGGGGTTGAGCCTGTTCTTCATTCAACGCGCCCAGATAGCGGGCAGGGGTGAGGTCAAGGGATATTTCTTCCAGAGTCTCGCGCATTGCAGCCTCGCGCAGACCGGGATCGATCGGGTCGCGATGTCCGCCGGGGAAGGCCATGTGACCGGACCAGGGATCACCGTCATGCTGCGCACGTTGAATGAACAGCATCTCGGGGTGACCGCGATGTTCGCGCAACACGATGGCCACAGCCGCCTGTCTGGTGGTCTGCGCAGGCGTGATCAGCGTCGCACTATGTGCCAGCAGCCGGTCACGAATTTGAGGTAGTTGGAACAAACAGCTTACCGACGCGGACACAGATACCGAGCATCATAACCGCCTGAACGAAGGTTCGCCTCTGCGAGTGGACACAGGCCATGGTTCCGGAGTGTTGATCATGGTGAGTTTTGTCGACCCCGGTGCCTGGTGTAGATTCCACGGTGCTCGAATCGGATATTCGCAGGCGTCCAGCCGGTCGGCGTGCCTGAACCGGCGGGAAAAAATGGTCTAAGAAGGGGACGTGATCATGGACAAATCCGCACGCGCGATTCGGACAGGCGTCACCTCGGTCATCATCGGCGTGTTGGTTGCCTGCGGCGGCGGCGGTAGCGGAAGCAGCGCGCCTCCAGGCAGTCCGTCTACACCGGCTGCTGCCGGTTTTGACGCCGGACAGTTCCAGCCCTCCGCCCAGTTCAAGAACCTGTGTGCGGCTCCACGTTCCGGTAACAACATCCCGGATCGGCAGGGAACCACCACGGATGAGAACAACTGGCTGCGTTCGTGGAGCAACGAGCTTTATCTCTGGTACAGCGAAATCACTGATCAGAACCCCCGCAACTTTACGACAGTGGATTATTTCAACCGCATGAAGACCACAGCACTGACCGGCTCCGGGGCAGCCAGGGATCGATTTCACTTCACCATTCCCACGGCCGAGTACGAGGCGTTGTCCCAATCTGGCATCGAAGCAGGCTACGGCGCGAAGTTTGTCATCACCTCAAGTCTGCCACCCCGTGAAGTGCGTGTGGCGTTCATCACGGCGGGCAGCCCGGCGGCGGCGGCAGGCCTGGTGCGCGGGACACGTATCACCGCGGTGGATGGCGCCACCGTCGCGGACACTTCGGATGTCGATACGCTCAACAGCGGTTTGTTTCCGGACGGTACGGGTGAAGCTCATCGCTTCGAAGTCATAAATCCAAGCGACCCAACGGTACTCGGTGTTGTGATGACTTCAGCTGAAGTGACCGTGGATCCCGTGGATAGCGTCAAAGTGCTGAATGTAACAGGAGATGATGTCGGGTATATGCACTTCAATACCCATATCGCGACCTCCGAAGAGCAACTGGTCAGTGCATTTCGTTTTCTCCAGGGGCAGAACATTGACGATCTGGTGCTGGATCTTCGTTACAACGGTGGTGGGTTTCTTGATATTGCCAACGAAACCGGGTTCATGATCGCTGGCGCCGTTGCCAGGGGCAAAGTCTTCGAGGAGATCCAGTTCAATAACAAACATCCAGTCACGAATCCCGTGACGAGCGAACGACTTCAGCCGGATCGTTTTCATGAAACGACGCAGGGCTTCTCCGGCCCCGAAGGGGTGGCGCTGCCGATGCTCAATCTGCCACGCGTATTTTTACTGACAACCGCACGCACATGTTCGGCCAGTGAATCGATCATCAATGGACTGCGCGGGGCTGGTGTCGAAGTGATTCAGATCGGCGGCACGACTTGTGGCAAACCGTTTGGCTTCTACGCCACCCCCAATTGTGGAACGACGTACTTTTCCATCCAGTTTCAAGGCGTGAACGCACTTGGTTTTGGTGATTATCCGGATGGATTCGGGCAGGCCGCAGGTGCAGTACAAACACCCGGTTGTCGAGCCAGCGATGACTTCACCAGGGACCTTGGTGATCCCGACGAGCGGCTTCTCTCGGCGGCGTTGACCTACCAGGATACAGGTAGTTGTCCGGTTGGACTGCAGGCCCTTGAAGACGCTGAAGGCATCGCGATCAGCAAGCCGGGTGAAGACGAAGCACAAAACGCATCGCAAGCGCTCGTTGAACCGCAGTTCCCGGGTGCGGTGTTGCGAGAGTGATTCGTTGTGTCCTGGCTGCCCTGCTGGTCCTGGCGCTGCATGGCGGCTGTCAGGTCGTCACCGAGGTACCGATCGATGCGCTCCTGGGGCAAGACGATGTCGACTCCAGAGCTCGTGTGCAGACGGCGATGCAAGAGGCAATTGGCGTCACCAGAATCACACTCGCCGCAGACGCATTTGGCAGTGACAGTCTGGTGACGCTGGAACCACGCCTGGCTGCTGGAATTGGCCAGCCAGACACTGACGCCAGAATACCCGGACGCGCGGAGCAGTTCCGGCTGCAGATTCTGGATGGTCACTGCAGACTGTTGCGTGTACGCACCGGCGAGTCCATTCCACTGGACGAAGTGTTATGCCAACCTGTCCGTCCCTAAGTTCGCGACCGACAGGGGTTCATCATTTCCGACATTACCGATTCATCAATCGTGACACGCAGCAACTCCCATCATTGTTTTGTTTGTGGTGACAAGAACCCGATAGGTCTGCACGCACATTTCCGGATCGAAAACGACGTTTGCCTCGGCGAATTCACACCCGACGAGCGCCACATGGGCTACCCAGGCATAACCCATGGTGGCATCGTCTTTTCATTGCTCGATGATGTGATGGCCAACTGGTGGTTCATCAAGGGCATCAATTGCTTCACAGCGAAGGCAGAAGTGCGCTACCGGGAGCAACTCGTCATTGGCACCCCTGTGCGTCTGGAAGGGCGGTGCATCAAACAAAAGGGACGGCTGGCCATCATGGAAGGCAGGGTCGTCCGCGTTGCGGATGAAGCAGTGCTGGCCGAGTCCATGGGCCATTTCATGGCCTGGCAATGACCCGGCGATGACCGGCAATGCACTGTCAGCGAACTGTCAGTGAAGAGTCGATCGATTGGACAGGTCAGGCTGACAAACCGTCTCACGCAGGGTAACGACGCCCCAGCCACTCCAGCATCGCTGCATTGGTCTCCAAAGGCCGTTCCTGCTGAATCCAGTGACCGCAGGCGAGGGTAACGATCTCGAGATCCGCGGCAACCTCGGGTAGCGTGTCTGACTTGCGTACCATGTCGTATTGACCATAGATCATGAGCGATGGCTGCCGCACACGTTCTTCGACCCGCCCGAGCATCTCCCAGTTGCGCGAGAAGTTGCGGTACCAGTTGATGCCTGGTGTGAATGAGTTCCTTTCAAAGCCTGACACAAAGACGTTCAGTTCCTCTTCGCTCATCAGTGCATCCCCTGGCAGACTGCTTCGTTCGGCAATGCGGATCATCGGCATCCCGGGCCCTAGATCAGTGGCGGGGTGCTGCCATTGATTAGTGCGGTACAGGTTACGCAGGAATTGGCGGCTGTTGGCACCAAAGACTGCATCGGCGACTCCGGGTTGTCGATTGAAATGCACGATGTAAAAGTCGCCACCGAGGTGTTTTTCCCAGACGGAAACCCAATCCGTAGTGCCTCGTTGCAGGTAGGGGACACTCAGGTTGATGACGGCTTCGACACGATCCGGATACAGCACCGACATCGCCCAGACCACGATGGCGCCCCAGTCATGGCCGACAAAGGCCGCTTTTTCGTAACCGTAATGATCCAGCAGGCCAACCAGGTCTCCACACAGGTGTTCGATGTCATAGTCGGTAACCGCCGAGGGCGCAGTGCTGTTGCCATAACCGCGCTGATTGGGTGCGATGACGTGATAGCCGGCGCCCGCCAGTGGCTCGATCTGATGCCGCCATGAAAACGCATGCTCAGGCCAGCCATGGCAAAGTACGACAGGCTTGCCACTGCCTGCTGAGAAGACTTCGAGTTCGATTCCGTTGACGGGGATGAGGGTTGGCGCGGGGAAGGTCATGAGCTGTGATATCCGTAAAGACTGACGGCCGGGATCATAACTGACCTGCAGCCTGGCGGGATAATCGCTGTACCGCGTTGACCCAACCAGACGGCAACATGCCTGCATCCCAAACGGAGCGGACAACATGAAACTACTCGAAACTTCTCTCGGTCGTGAAATTGGTGGTGGCTTTTTCCAGTTTGGACTTGCGCCTGAACCCCGATTCTCGGGAGAAGGCAATCCGCGGGTGGCACCTTCGCAAATTCCGCCGATGCAGATTCGACCCAGTAATTTCACCCTAGCGGTTTCGGCCGGGTACTATCACATCAGCTTCAAGAGGCATTGATCGCCTTGAGTCCGAACCCTCAGAATGAGGTGAACACCACCACTGCCTGAGGTTCCGGACATGCCATCGATCGATCGTGACAAGCTGACTCACTACATCAAGCTGGTCGGCGGTACTGTTGCTGCGGGTTTCAATTGTGCGATCAGTTCAGCGGGTGACAAGCTGGGCCTGTACAAGGCGCTGGTAGCTGCTGGAGCCGTGACCAGCGATGAATTTGCGGATGCCACGGGGCTTTCGGAGCGCTGGCTGCGTGAATGGCTGCGGCATCAGACCGCAGTGGGGCACCTGGATTACGATATCGACACCGATCAGTTTTCCATTTGTCCGGAAGCAGCCATGGTGCTGGGCAACCCGCAAAGCCCGGCCTTTCTGGCGGGTGGGTTCGATGCGGTGCTCGCGGCTGCACCGGCTGTGCCCAAAGTTGTTGAAGCGTTTCGTACCGGTGTCGGGATGACGTATGACGATCATGGCGCAGCCTGTGCCTGCGGCATTGAGCGCCTGGGTGCGTACAGCAAGAAGCAGGCTCTGGTCAACGATGTACTGCCGTTGATTGAAGGTCTTGGTGAACGGCTGCGCAAGGGGGCGATGGTCGCCGACGTTGGCTGTGGTGGCGCATTGTCGACCCTGGCGATGGCAAAAGCGTTTCCGGCATCACAGTTTGTCGGTTACGAGATTTCCGATCATGCATTGGCACGTGCTCGCGCCAATCTGGCAGAGGCAAAACTTCCCAACGTCCGACTCGCCCATGCGGGACAGGAGCCTCTGCCCGAGGTGGCGACGTATGACTTCGTCACGACGTTTGATGTCATCCACGACACGCCGTTTCCTGCGCAGCTGATCGCGGCCATCAAGAGTTCGATGAAGCAGGACGGCCTCTGGTTATGCGAAGATATTCGCAGTTACGCAACCTTCGCCGAGAACCTGGCCAAACAGCCCCTCTCTGGCCTGTTGTACGGCTTCTCGATCATGGTGTGCATGTCCTCCGGCCTGTCAGCACCCGGTGGCGCTGGACTGGGAACACTGGGTTTCAGTGAACCGGTAGCCCGAGCAATGTCAGCGTCAGCAGGCTTTACACGTTTTCACCGGCTTGACTATGACAATCCGTTCAACATGTACTACGTCATCCAGCCTTGAGTGTATCGACCATGCGTTACGCGCAGAGAGTGGACAATGACACACACAGTCTGGCTGTTGGATACGTCCTCTGGATCTTCGGTTTCCTCGGCGCGCATCGGTTTTATTTTGGCAAACCCGTGAGCGGCACGATCTACTTCTTCACGCTGGGGTTGTTGTTCATCGGCTGGATTGTGGATCTCTTTCTCATGCCTGGGCTGGAGGCGAAGGCCGAGCGGAGGTTTTATGCGGGAGAAAAAAGTTACACGGTGTCTTGGGTTTGTCTGGTTTTTCTAGGCATCTTTGGCGTACATCGGTTCTATCTTGGCAAGATCGGCACTGGAATCCTCTATCTGCTCACGGTCGGTCTGCTCGGCATCGGGATCATCTACGACTTCTGGACGATGAATGAGCAGGTGAGCTCGAAGAATCACGAACTGGACAGCATTTGACCGGGCTGCGCCTCAGGATAATTGAGGTGCGCGAATATCGGCAACTCGCCACAGCCCGAGCATTTTTCCTGAATCCCGCTTGGGAGACGGGATGTCTTCTTCAATCGCCTCGATCGGCTCAGGCCAGTTGAAAGGCGGTTTCTGGAAATTCAGGAATCGATGCTGGCCGGTGAGCTTGTCTTCATTTTCCGCGTGCCTGCGGTGTGAAGTGGTGAGCAGCAGCGGAATCCCGCTGCGCTTCATGTTGGCTATTACAGCAGCGATCCGCTGGTAGTCGAGGTGGACCAGGCAATCCCGGCACAGGAGCGCATCGGCCCTGGGCAGTGCATCTGAAATCAGGTCCAGGCAGATGAACTGACGACCTTCGGCACCATGTGTTGCCGCTACCCGAGCAACCAGCTCGGCGACGATGTCCGCACCAATGTACTGATCAAGCTCGAGCGGTGTCTGCGACATCCAGTGAAAATCACCACACGGTGCGTCCAGCAGAGTGCGGACACCATGACGTTTCAGCAGCGCAGGCAGTGCCGCACGCAATCGAGCCGTCTGCGCGAGATTGGAGCCGCTGCCGGATACTGACTCGGCGTCGCCCCACTTGTTGTTGCGGTAGATCCACTCGAAGATCTGGTCCGTCGACGAAGTGGCGAATAACCTCTTTTCACGTCGTTTGCGCAGCAGCTTCTGCCACCATGATTCAGCATGCCTGGACGGCAAAGCACCTGTCATGAAAGTTCAACTACAAGGACAACTAGGACAACTACAAGGACACACATACCCGGTTCAACCACAAGGACAAACCACAAGGACACACATACCCGGTTGGTAGGCACGCAAACCACAAGGACACACATACCCGGTTGGTAGGCATGTTCGCACATTCAAGCCCGATGAAATCGCACGCGGGGAGTTTGACCGGGGTGACCCAGGATCTGCCAGCGGATTCGATGCGTCAGCCGAAACACTGCAACTCAACGGTGCTTCGATGTCACGACAGCAGGACCATCAACCGTCGCTGCAGGACGCTAGCGTCTCCACAAACGACTACTGTGGCGAATCAGGATTGAACTCCACCTGTCGCAAGCCAGATTGCTGTGCAAGACCGGGCGGGAGCCATGGTCTGGCCCAGCAGAACAACCTTAAGCCCTACGGCTCAAACGTTTCCGCCAGCTCCACGGACCCGCCCATCAGCAAAATCGGGCATCCCTTCGCCTTGGCGATGGCATCGTCGAGATCGCGGGCGTTCACCACGCTATATCCCGTCGTCGGGTTTGCGCCACCGTTACTGACAACGCTGCCGTCATGGATGACAGTGGTGGATGCACCAACCGGATTGCCACCGTCGATCACATCAGCACCCAGGGATCCAAACCACTGGCCCCAGGCGGCCATGGCTTGCTGACCTTCTTCCATGGTCGCCGGCATGCGACCACCGTGGTAAATGAACAGATATCTGGCCATGCCTCGTACTCCTGTTGTGGACAAGGCCGGTTATCCCGGCCTGTCGGAACACTTGAATTGATGCGAAATCTGCCATCGACGCCCCTGCGGTGATAATACAACAACTGTTCATCGTGGCTCATGATGGCGCTTCGACATGCCCGACCACTGCACTCACACGTTGCACAGGTCCGAACGGCGCAGTTGTAACGCGCCTTGTCCGGTAGATCTCGAATCCATCCTGACGGAACCGGGTGAAGAACCGCTCCAGCGCATCTTTCGAGATGGCCGCTGCCACCGCAGTTTTCGATGGTTACAACAGTTGGCGGTTGAAAGGCGGCATGATCTTCAGATTGTATGCTTCCGCAGGCGGCTGAAGGATCTGGTGTACTGCCGCAAAAACAAAGCAAATCTCAACCTGACCAGGCGGCTGGTCACGAGATGGCTACTTGATGAAGTATCCGGATACCTTCCAGGCTCCATCCTTGTCTTTCATCGGTGTCACGGTTTCCGTTGCACCGCTCATGTTTGCAAAATCAGTCTGAAACTGGATGACCACGTACTCTCCGTCAGGAGCGCCCGGCAGCGTCTTTGTATATTGCTGCGTCTTCACGGATCGTGATCTGGTGGCACCCAATCGGGAACGAATGGATTGCATGGCGCGATCCCATTGTTCGTTTGGCAATGCTGCCGGAAACAGGCTCGCTGAACGATTCCAGCTTTCGCTGTACTGGCCTGCATCGATCAGTGCAAGCCATCGCACTGCTGCTGCCTGAGCGTCGCCGGTGTTTTCGACAGCGAGGACGGGTCCCACCAGAACGAGCAATACTGCCAACAGGAACGAGGGTGCAATGTTTGGATTCACAGGCTTTCCCAGGATGATCGTGGTGCTGGTCATTCTGCTGGAATTTTGTACCCGCTCTCAAGCCAGGATGGTGAGTGAGCCTGTGCATCTGGAACTTACAGGGGATCATTCGGATGCTTCCCTTTGACATGATGAGATCACCAGGGCAGTTGAATTCGACTGAGAGCCAGTTACGATGGATAGGAGCCATGATGACGGTGACTCACATGAGGTGGAGGCTGCAATGATCGAGGGTTCCTGCCACTGCGGTCTGGTTCGATGGCGCTTCGAGGGAATACCGGAGGGAGCCACGGCCTGTAATTGCACGGTCTGTCGTCGTTATGGCGCACTGTGGGCCTATGACTTCGAAGGCGAACGGATCCATGTTTCCGGGCCAACCCGTGCATACATTCGAGGCAAGATGATCGAGTTCCACTTCTGTCCGACCTGTAGCTGCATCGCGTTCTGGCGATCACAGATCGTTGAAGAAGGTGGACGTCTTCGCATGGCAGTCAACCTTCGCCTGACCGAACCGGACGCCGTGCTGCATATTCCCGTCGACCACTTCGATGGCCTCAGGAGATTCGAAGATCTGCCACGTGATGGACGGTGTGTCGGGGACTATTGGTTCTGACCAGCGCCGCGAGACTGTGCGCCAGAAAATCGTTTGCGGTGGCGGCGTTTTTCATGAGGGTTTGATCAGTTTCTGCATGAAGTAGCGGAGGAACACCGGAGACGGCCCGTCGATTTGACCGAACACACTGAAGCCCACTCGCTCGTAAAACGGACGAGCCTGAAACGCATAAGCATCCAGCCACATCTGGTGGCAGTTGCGACTGCGCGCTTCGAGTTCCGCGCGCCGCATCAGGTCCGTTCCCAGCCCAATTCCGCGGGAGTCTTCAGGAGTGATGATCAGCGCAATATAAAACGAACCCCACACAGACAATGCCCAGAGACCGCCCTTGATCTGTGAATCCAGCCCCGACCTCATTTTTTGCTCGCGAGTTCTCATGGGCTCGATGCACAACGATTCTTTTGATCAGCTCCCGTGGCAGAGGTCTGTCGATTGGAAATTGCACAGCGCCCCTGGACGTTTTGTAGACTTTCAGCTCCTCCTGGTTGCAGTAATCCCGTTGAGAGCGGGGTAAAAGCCGATGTGTTTTTTGTATGCGGCAAAGTGCACGAGGTTGCCGTACAGATGGAAGGTTGGCATCTGGTAGCTCATCTTTTCGATGGCATCAGGGGCTGCGAGGCTGATTACAGATCGTAGAGCTGTGAGCAGGACCTGTACTTCTGCAGGAAACCTCCGGATGTACTCGTCAATATTGGCAGACTGACCGCTGGAACCAGGCTGCACTGTCATGCCTCACTCGAAAGGTTGCTTGGCGTTGAATATACCCAAGGATCCTCTGAACAGGATACTCCTGTGAGTCGTTCAAGCAGGAACGGGTGGCGCCAGGCAGCCAACACAGTCGCATGAGAGACGCAACGAGTTACGCTGACAGATAGATGATGCATCCCTGCACCACCCGGAAAACTCTGCCTGGTAAGAGCTTTACCAGAAATTGAGGGCAGGAAATTTTGAGTAGCAGCGCCTCATGACCAGTGAATCGCTCCTTCAGGAAGCATTGGCAGCGCAGCCTTGCGACAACGCATACTGCCATTTGGCTACAAACCACGGCTCGGTACTCCGATGGACCCACAGCAATTCGATGCCCTCCGTGTCCTGGGACTTGGTGTCATCTTCCTGCTGGTTGTCATTGCGGAATCGATACGTCCGCACGCGCTGATGCAACGACCATGGCAAACGAATCTTGGTCTGTGGCTGGTTGATACCACGCTGACCCGGCTTGTTTGTGGTGCCTGTGGTCTGGTTGTCGCCGCTTGGGCAGTTGGCGCCGGATTCGGAGCGCTGCAGTTGTTCGATGCACCGCTATGGGTTGCCTTGCTGATCAGCGTCGTGGCACTGGATCTTGTCTCCTGCCTGTGGCACTGGGTCAATCATCACGTTCCATGGTTATGGCGATTGCATCGTGTGCACCACGCAGACCGTGCCTTTCAAGTGACCACGGCACTGCGCTTTCATCCCGGAGAATTGCTGCTTTCCCTGCCGGTGCGTCTTTCAGCAATCGCCTTGATTGGTATTCCGGTAGAAGGTGTTCTGCTCTTCGAGATCGTGTTCGGGGCGATGAATCTGGTTGTGCATGCAAACTTCAGCATGCCTGAATGGCTTGATCGCACGGCGAGCCGCGTTCTGGTCACCCCATCGATGCATCGTCTGCATCATGCGCAATCCAGCACGCTGGTGAACAGGAACTTTGGCACGATCTTCTCGGTTTTCGATCGTGGGCTGGGTACCATCGCCCGTTTACCTGCAGCAGCGCAATTCGGGACAGGTGTTGTCGACACCGACGGCGATCAACAAATGTCTCTGCTCATGGCGCTGAAGTCACCATTCATTCCACGTGTAGTCTGAGGTTCCACCGAACAGGTCGCTCAGGCGTCCGCGCGCGACATCGTTGATTCAAACCAGATCAATCTGTCGGGTTGTCTGATCACACCGGCCCTGCGAATCGGTGTACTGCCGGCATCCCAGACGTCGGTGTTGTGTTCGATCTGGCCTTCGATGTTCGCGGTGTAGTCGAGGATCATGGTGTGTTCCGACAGGTAGATCATGCCTTCCCCTCCATCGCCGGTGAGTGGAGCACAGCCAGTGGTACCCAGAGACAGGTCGGCCTGATGCATGCGTCCGTCACCGTAGCGAATAAGGATGCCCTGCGACAGCGCTTCGATGTGAACCTCACCTTCAAGCACACCTTTCCGGCCATCGGCAAGAAACCACAGGCCTAGTTCGTGGTACGTTCCCGCCAGTGATTTCACGTCAGTTTCCCTGTTGACGACAGCACAGGATGATCATCGCGGTTTATCTTTCCATCCGGTTGGCAGGGATGACTTTCTGTCTGAGCCCGTTGACGCGAGTCTGGTATCCGGATGTGTCCATGGGAATGTCATGAACGCCAGCCTGGCAGACCGCTCGTTGCCAACGCCTCAAGATCATGGGAAACCACCACGGTGATGTCGTCCTGCGCATCGAGCATGGCAAGCCACTCGCGCAATTCGGTGGTGCGCGAGGTGTCCTCCGGGACCAGCAGACTGCTGTAGATGAACCCCTTGTCCTGGTTGTCGAGCAATGCGCGTCGGGTGTTGGTGATATCACCCGACAGCAGCCACAGATGGCCATCGACCGCAAATGCAAACATCGTCGAGCAGGCGGTATGCCCGCCCAGCGGTATCAGGGCCATGCCAGGAAAGGGTGTGGGCGTCAACAACCCTTCGCTGCCAAGGTTGATGCGTTCGAAGCACGCATCAGCGATGAGTGCTGCGCCCTCGCGGGTGTTTGGATCGGTCAGCGACGCTTGCGCGTCGCCCTGAAACAGTTGTGCATCGTCGGCCGGGCCTGCCGCACAGACCGCCTTGATACCCTGGGTGTGGTCAATATGCAGGTGAGTGAAGCCGAGGCCACGAACGCGGGCAATTGTGGCGCCGATCTGGTCAGGTACAGTGCCGTAGGTGGCCACCGCGCCGCCGCTGGACATGATTTCGAGCAGTTCACCAAATGCAATCGCCTGTTCCTTGTCCATGCCGGCATCCACCTCAAAGAGGCGGCCGTCCGGCCAGCGTGCGAGGAATACGCTGTGGGCAATGGTGCCGCGATCGAGGGGTTGCGCGGCCGTCGTGAGCCACTGCAGAGCCTCGGGTCCATCGGTGGATCGCAGCAGAGTCCGCAACTCATCTGCACCAGGCAGGCGTGGGTGAACCGTGCGGATTTGCAGGTGTGCAGGCACGATATGCACCGCCAGCGCGCCAGCAGCGACTGCAAGGATGAGAGCGAGGATGAGAGCGAGGATGAGAGCGAGGACAAGCAGCGTGGTGCGCACCATGCAAGGATGCTCCGTCGGGGCCGGGAAATCCGGGCTGGCCTGAGCGTACAACGCGACAGACGTACGTGCACCTGCTCACCATGGATGGAGACTTGGCGCTGGACGTCGATTTGTCTGCCGCGATGTGAACTTCCCGGCTGAATCGAACGGTCATCCCCGGTAAAGTGTGACGTTGAACGGCCATTTCGCAATCAGCGGTTTCGGCGCGCCAACCCGCTTCAGGAAGTCATCACGATGCAGCAACTGGACCAGTCCCTGGTGGGACCGGAAGAAATCGATTCGCTTGGACATCTGAATGTCCGTTTTTACCTCGCACGGATTGATCGTGCGAACCGTGTCCTGTTGGACGCATTGGGTCTGGGCGCCGCGGTCCTCGAAGAACGTGGCGCCACGTTACGCCGGGTGGACACTTACTGCCGGTTCCGGCGGGAACAATTTGAAGGCGCTGAACTGGCTGTACACGGCGGCGTGCTTGAAGCGACGGGAGCGCAGGTTCGCGGTTACTTCGAGATCCGCAATCCGGCGCGTGACGAGATTGCGGCGACGTTTGTCACCGGTACCATCATGGCAGATCGGGCTGACCGACAGACGCTGGAACTGCCGATGTCGACGCGACAGGTCAACGAACAGTACGGCGTACAACTGCCGGCTTACGCTCGACCTCGCTCGTTGTCACTCGATCCACCGCGTATCGACTTGCCCTTCACAACGCTGATGGAACGCATTGGAGAATCTGTGGAGTTTGGCATGACCGGCCGTCGCGAAGGCATGATCGATGCCTCTGATTGTGGCCCGGACGGCGTGCTTCGTGACGATGTGGAACTCATGTTTGTCATGTTTCGCAGGCAGATCGAACTTGCCGACGCAAAAGCGTTCGGACCGCCGATCCTGCACACCGATGAAGGACACCGCTTCGCCTGGGCCATGCTGGAAACACGCAATATCGAACTGGCTCGTCCGCGTTCCGGGGATACCGTGGTCTGGATCGGTGCCGATGTCGCGATCGCTGAAAAGTCGCGGCAATCCCGCCGCTGGGCATTCGTGAAAAGTACCGGTCAACTCCTCAGCATTCATGACTCGGTTGGCATTGCCATGGATCTCGACGCACGCCGTGCCATCGCCATACCACGCGCGGTCCGCGAGACCATGGATCGCCACTACCTGCCCGAGTTTGCCTGACGCCGGGAATGGTAGCGCCTCCGAAACCAGTTCAATCGTCTGGCTTGCGTCCCACAGCAATGATGTGTTTGTTCATGCCCGGAACGTCTTCCCGGCGCTCCAGTCGTTCAGCAGTTTCCCGGAATCTGGAGCCTTCGGGCAGGATCTGCGCACAGTGTCTTGAAATCTGGCACTCGCCGCCCAGGACCTTTCACGCCGTTAAATCCACACGTTCGAATTTTGATTTGCGAAATTCCAATGCCTACCGGTAAACCATGTGCCCGGTCTAATGTGTGAAGTATGCCCCCGGTCCATACCGTCGGCAGACCGGTCCCACAACCCGTCAGGTCGGCACATCATTGTCGGAGCGATCTCCCGATCGCGAACTGATGGTTTTCAGGAAGCGCATTTGGCATCACCAGGAACTCGATCAGCTGATTTCCACCTCGCCGATCGTGATCCGGTGCAGCAATCTGCGCTGACCCTGATAGTCGTTCAATGCGTAGTACCCGGTACAGCGATTGTCCCGCAATGCCACTGATCCACCCGCCCACCGGCAGGGCTGGCGCTGCCAGCCCGGGCACACCTTGCGCGCAGGCTCCTGCAGCCATTCGGTTTTACCCGCTGCCCTTATCTACCCTATAGCCCTACAACAGATAGTGAACACAAGCCCATCCGGTCAGGCTCATGACGATCGTATAGGGCAGTGCCATCACCACCATCCGTACATAGCTGAGGCGGATCAGGGGTGCGATCGATGAGGTCAGCAGAAACAGGAAAGCGGCCTGGCCGTTTGGCGTGGCGACGCTCGGGATGTTCGTACCAGTGTTGATCGCTACAGCCAACAGGTCGAGATGATCCCGGGTAATCGCCCCGCTTTCGAACGCACGTAGCGCCTCGTTGATGTAGATCGTGGCGACAAAGACGTTGTCGCTGATCGCCGACAGCACGCCGTTGGCGATAAAGAACATGCCGGGCTGGACGTCTGGTGATTGAGTCAGCACCCAGTCGATCAGGGGAACAAACAGGTGCTGGTCATGGATCACCCCGACAATGCCGAAAAACACCACCAACAATGCCGTAAAGGGGAGCGCTTCCTGGAAGGCGCGTCCGATCCGATGCTCTTCGACCACACCATTGAATGCGGTCTGGAAAACGATGATCGTCAGCCCGATCAGGCCGACCTCGGCGATATGAAAGGCAAGGGCCAGGATCAGGAACAGGGCGGCAATGGCCTGGACGATGAGGCGCTGGGTGTCACGGCGTGTACGCTGGCTGGATTGCTCCCGGTCGAAGTCCTGCAGGATGTCGCGTACCGATGGCGACAGCTTTGCGCCGTAACCAAACCAGCCGGCTTTTTCCAGGAAAAAACAGGTCGCCAGACCCACGACGAGCACTGGCATGGTTACCGGCGCCATGTAGAAGAAGAAAGTGCTGAAGTCCCAACCCAGTTTGCTGGCGATCAGCAGGTTCTGTGGCTCGCCCACCATCGTACAGACGCCTCCGAGCGCGGTACCCACAGCCGCGTGCATGAGCAGGCTGCGCAGAAGCGCGCGAAATTCGTCCAGGTCTTGCCGGTGATGGTCGTGCACGGCGTCGTCGTTGTCGTGTGTATGCTGGTCGCGATGATTCTTCCCGGACACCACCTTGTGGTAGACCGCAAAAAAACCTATCGCGACACTGATGATCACGGCAACCACCGTCAGTGCGTCCAGGAACGCGCTGAGGAAGGCGGAGACGCTGCAGAACATCACGGCCAGGAGCGATTTTGACCGGACATTGAGGAGGATCTTCGTGAACACGAACAGTAGCAGTTCGCGCATGAAGTAGATGCCGGCGACCATGAAAATCAGCAGGAGAATCACGGGAAACGCGCTGAAGATCTCGTTGCGTACGGTTTCCGTCGATGTCATGCCGATGGCGACCGCCTCCAGAGTTAGCAGACCGCCCGGTTGCAGTGGATAACATTGCAGTGCCATTGCCAGCGTGAAGATGAATTCGGCGACCAGCAGCCAACCGGTGAAGGTGGGTCCGGCCACGGACATGAGAATTGGATTGAGGATGAGAAAGGCGATTATGGTGCGTTTGTACCATTCCGGTGCCTGGCCAAGAAAATTCGACCACAACGCGGTTGCCATCGATTCCTGCATGACTGCCTGCTTGTTCCCTTGCCGATGTTCTTGTGCTGCCAACAGGGACCTGAAATCAGGCGCGCAGCGACGCGGCGATTCGCACCGGTGCTTTCGATTCCTCCCCAGCCCGCCCGTATTCTGCCGGCATGGCAGTGAGGAAGTACAGATGTGCGCAACAGGAACACGACGCATGGCGAAGTTTCAGGCGCTGCCGGATCTTCCGCCGGCACCCAAACTGGGTATCGATGGGAAGATTCATCTGAAATACGGTGCACCGTCCGAACTGCGCAGCCAGGTCTTGTTCTTTGGCAAGGCGAACTGCAGCAGTTGTCATGCAGCGCCTTATTACACAGACAATTCGATGCACAATCTGAAGACTGAACGCTTCTTCACGCCGCGGATGATCAATGGGCGGATGGCCAGTGCAGACGGGCCGATCAAGACGTTTCCACTGCGCGGTATCAAGGACTCTCCGCCGTATCTGCACGATGGCCGGTTGCTGACACTCGATGACACTGTGGAGTTTTTCAATCTGGTGCTTGAGCTCAAGCTCGTCGACCAGGAAAAGAAGGACCTTGTCGCGTTCATGCAGCAACTCTAGCCCGCACTAACCCGAAGAACACTCATCGAAAGGGCAGGGTGGTGCGGCTGCCAGGATCGGTCAAATCCGGATCAGGAAAACGGCTGTACCAGGTCCCACAGGTTGCCATACAGATCTTTGAAGACGGCCACCGTGCCGAAGGGTTCCACGGCGCGGTCACGCACAAAGACGATGCCTTTGTGTTTGTAGTTCGTGTAGTCACGCTCAAAGTCATCCGTGTGCAGAAACAGAAAGACCCGACCGCCGGTCTGGTTGCCCACACGCGAGGTCTGCGCGTCACCGACGGCTCGCGCCAGCAGCAGTTTGCATCCTGTTGAGCCTGGCGGCGTCACCACCACCCAGCGTTTGTTCTGTTCGGGAAAGGCCGTGTCTTCCAGCAAAGTGAAGCCCAGCGTGTCGACGTAGAAAGCGATGGCTTCGTCATAGTCGCTGACGATGATGGAGATTTGTGCAAGATGCTGGGCCATGAGGGGAAAGTGTCCTGATCTGTGTACCGGCATGTTACATCCAACGTCCCCTCATCGATGGCCTGCAGTGTTTCGCTTTTTGACCCTTGCCTGGAGTAATGCCTATCCACGTTTGTCCGTGCGGCCCGATTGCCAGCGAAGCGTCGACCGGGTTTTGCAGGGTGAACCACTGAAAGCATGGACTCCGTCACTCAACGCAGGTCCCGGGTGAGTCAGGGGATGAATGCACCGGGTACGCTCTGCCGGCTGATTTCTCCAGGATTGCGCAGGGGTTCACGAGTCAGTCTATGGTTTGCGAAAGTCGCTCAGGCTATCCTGCACACGCTGCAATCAAGTCTCGCTGTCAACATGACCGTTGAACTTCAGCTCCAGGTATGGAGAGGGCTGAAGGTGCGGAAAACGGATAGTCAACGATGCCCAAGAGAAACGAGGTTCTGCGCTTCCTTTTGCGCGCGCCTGCCGATTCGATCCCTGCACTGAACCCTGGCCGGGCTGGGCAGAGCCATCAATCTCCTGCCATCAGCGATGTATTCGGCGAGTCCAACGGAAGGGATATCTGATGGACCTCAGAGGGAAAAAACTCGTGCTGGTTGGTGGAGCGGGCCTGATTGGTTCGCATACCGTCGATCACCTCATCAAGGAGGACGTCAGAGAACTCGTCATCTACGACAACCTGGTGCGTGGCACCCGTGAGAACCTGCAGGAAGCGCTGAAGGACCCGCGAGTGAAGATTTTTGATGTTGGTGGGGACATCCTGCAAACCGACATCCTGCAGGCAGCTTTTGACGGTGCGCATGGGGTTTTTCATTTTGCAGCCCTTTGGCTGCTGCAGTGCCACGAATTTCCCCGCAGCGCGTTTGACGTCAACGTGCGAGGCACCTTCAATGTGATGGAAGCCTGTGTTGCGAAGGGTATCGAGAGACTCGTCTATTCTTCCTCGGCTTCGGTCTACGGTGATGCCGTGCACGAACCGATGGAAGAGGATCACCCCTTCAATAACAAGAACTTCTACGGCGCCACAAAAATTGCTGGCGAAGCCATGTTGCGTGCCTATCACCACCGGTACGGTCTGAACTACGTGGGTCTGCGTTACATGAACGTTTATGGACCTCGTCAGGACTATCATGGCGCGTACATTGCCGTGGTCATGAAGATGCTGGATGCGATCGACAACGGCCTGAGTCCGACGGTCATGGGCGATGGCTCCGAAGCGTTTGACTTTGTGGCGGTGGAAGACTGCGGGCTTGCCAACGTCTGCGCCATGAAAGCGTCCGGCACAGACAGTTACTACAATGTCGGCACCGGCAAACGAACCTCACTGAAACAACTCGCCGAACTCCTGCTCGAGATCACCGGCTGTAACCGACCCATCAACTACGCGCCCGCCAGTCAGGCAACCCTGGTCCGCAATCGTGTCGGATCACCGAAAAAGGCTCGTGCCGAGATCGGCTTCAACGCAACACTGGATCTGCGTGAGGGGCTCAAACGGCTGATCGAGTGGCGGGCGACGCACAAGGCGGAGGTTGCTGCGCGACGTCAGGCGGTCGGACTGCCGGCATGATCACAAACACGGGGATGAACGTTCCGATCGCTCGTACCAGTCTTACGGAAGCCGAAATCCAGAGCGTTCTGGGCCCTTTGCGCAGTGGCTGGCTGGTGCAAGGCCCATCGGTTCGTGAGTTCGAGGAAAAGTGGAGCGCATTCACCGGTGCCAGGCACTCCATCGCGGTGACCTCGTGTACCACGGCGTTGCACCTGTCGCTGGCAGCGCTCGGATTGAAGCCCGGTGATGAAGTCATTTTGCCGGCATTCACCTGGATCGCCACCGCCAATGTGGTGGAACATCTGGGTGGCACCGTCGTGTTTTGTGACATCGACCTGAACACCTTCAACATCGATGTTGAACAACTGAAGCAACTGGTTTCCACAAAGACCAGGGCCATCATCCCGGTGCACCTGTTTGGACTCGCGGCCGAAATGAGGGAAGTCAATCAGGTCGCAAAGGAACATGGTCTGTTTGTGGTCGAAGATGCGGCCTGTGGATTTGGCAGCCGATACCACGGAGCGCATGCAGGTACGTTGGGCGACGCGGGTTGTTTCAGTTTTCATCCACGCAAGGCCATCACCACGGGTGAAGGTGGCATGATCACAACCCATGACGACACCCTCGCCGAAAAACTTCGTCGACTACGGGATCACGGTGCCGCGATGACGGACCTGCAGCGCCACCTGGGTGCACGACCATACCTGCTGGCCGACCATCCTGACGCCGGATACAACCAGCGTATGACCGACATTCAGGCAGCGCTCGGTGCGGCTCAAATGGACAGGGCACATGACATTGTTCGTGAACGACAACGCCTGGCGGGAATTTACGATGATGCGTTTGCAGGTTTATCCTGGCTGCACACGCCTGCGCACAGAGACGGTCTGGAGCATGGTTACCAAAGTTACCCGTGCCTGTTCCAGCCGGAGCCTGTGAGGGCTGAGTCGGTGATGCGAATCAATCAGCAACGCAATGAATGGATGGATCAGCTGCAAGGAACCGGCGTCTCAACACGCCCGGCAACCCATGCGGTACACATGCTTGGCTACTACCGGGAAAAGTACGGTCACCAGGCCTCCGACTTTCCCAACGCCTATGCCGCCAACGACTGCAGCATCTCACTGCCACTTTTTCATGGAATGTCCGAAGCAGAGCAGTCGTTTGTCATTCAGCGCGTTCTCGACTATCAGCGGTGATCGGTCTGGAGAGGCAGAAGTTGGCCTTTCAAAAAAGGTTCCCAGCCTGTGACGGTAAGTCGGTGAATCCGCCGATGCCGGTCTATGCTGAGAAAAGCGGAAAATCGTCCATTCTGTCAAACGAGGGTGCTGCGACCATGCCGAGACCTGCGCGCCAACCAGCGATGCGCCACGATGGGTCGCTCGTTTTCCGCACCCATTCCTGACTTTTTTTGAGCTGATCTGATTTCATGTGTGGCATCGTCGGCCTCATTCATCCCGCTGGGTCTCCCGTTTCGCCGGTCATCCTGCAGAAGATGACCGACGCCATCGCTCATCGTGGGCCGGACGGAGACGGCCGCTGGATAGAAGACAATGTAGGGATCGGTCATCGCCGTCTCGCCATTATTGACCTGAGCCCGGATGGTCATCAGCCGATGATCAGCGCCGATCAACGGTATGTTTTGACCTATAACGGCGAGATCTACAATTTCCGTGAACTGCGGACGGAGCTTGAGGGGCTCGGTTACCACTTTCGCAGCCGGACCGACAGCGAGGTGGTGCTGAACGCACTGTCACACTGGGGTACCGATGCGCTGCTCAGGTTCAACGGCATGTTTGCCCTGGGACTGTGGGATCGCAAGGAACAGTCGTTGCTGCTGGCACGTGACCGCTATGGCATCAAGCCGCTCTACTACGCGAGGCAAGGTGACGGGTTCGCGTTTGCTTCCGAACAAAAAGCCATCACCGCCCAACCTGGTTTCTTCCGCAAGCTCAACAAGCCAGCGCTGCTTGAGTATTTCACTTTCCAGAACATTTTCACTGACCAGACTTTGCTCGAAGACATCAAGCTGCTGCCCGCAGGCCACTATGCTCAGTTACATGTCCGACACGACACGTGTCGATCGGCACTTCACGTCCAGCGCTATTGGGACTATCGTTTTCGCGAACCCGACCATCCCGCCAGCAGAGCGGAATACCTTGAAGAACTCGACCGGTTGTTCCGCCAGGCGGTGAATCGTCAACTGGTGGGCGATGTGGAACTCGGCAGCTACTTGAGTGGTGGCATGGACAGTGGCTCGATCACCGCCATCGCCGCGCAGTCCTTTCCCAATCTCAAGAGCTTCACGTGTGGCTTCGATCTCAGCTCGGCGTCTGGCATCGAACTGTCTTTTGACGAGCGACCCAAAGCCGAGTACATGTCGGCTCGATTCAAGACCGAACACTATGAAATGGTGCTCAAGGCGGGAGACATGGAACGATGCCTGCCCAGCGTCGCCCGGCATCTGGAAGAACCGAGGGTTGGCCAGAGTTACCCCAACTACTACGCGGCGAAACTTGCCAGCAAGTTTGTGAAGGTGGTGCTTTCCGGCAGCGGTGGAGATGAACTGTTTGGTGGGTATCCCTGGCGGTACTACCGGGCCGCTGGCAGCCAGAATTTTGAACACTATATCGATCAGTACTACGCCTATTGGCAGAGAATGTTGCACAGTCGTGAAATCACACAGATGTTTGCGCCGGTCCAACGGGAGGTAGAAACCGTGCGGACCCGCGACATCTTTCGCGATGTCTTCGCAAGCCACGACAATGTGCTCGATCGTCCTGAGGACTACATCAACCACAGCCTCTACTTCGAAGCGAAGACCTTTCTGCATGGCCTGTTTGTGGTGGAAGACAAACTCAGCATGGCACACGGCCTGGAAAACCGGGTGCCCTTCATGGACAACGACCTGGTGGACTTTGCGATGCAGTGCCCGGTTGGCCTGAAGCTGAACAACCTCGCCGACGTGCTGAAGATCAACGAAAACGATCATCGCGACAAACGGACCGTCTACTTCCAGAAAACCAGCGATGGCAAGCAGATTCTGCGCGACATGATGAGCCGCTATATTCCAGCGGAAATTACCATCGCACAAAAACAGGGCTTTTCTTCACCGGACGCCAGTTGGTTCAAGGGTGAGAGTATCGACTTTGTGAAGCGCACATTACTCGACGGCAGCGCACGCATCTATGACGTTCTGGACCGGCAGGCAGTGGTACCTTTGATTGAGCAACACCTGCGCGGCGAAGAAAACCGGCGGTTGTTGATCTGGTCGCTGCTGAACGTGGAGGCGTGGATGAAAGAAGTACAACCTGCCAACTGAACCCAGAGCCAAACAACTCGTAGCCATGTCTCCAGAGAGAACTGCATTGACTGACAAGACTTCACCGTCGCAGCAACAAACCGAAGAGACCTTCGGATTCAAGTGGAAAAAGCGCGATACGTATGAGTCTCCTGCTGTCCAACAGGAGTGGAAACGCTGGCTGTTCGAGAAGTACTTCGATGGCGATCACTCGCGCCTCGACGCTCTGCTGGCATCGGGGCCGTATACAAAGAGCATTCTGGATGCTGGCTGTGGCAGTGGTGGATCAGGACTTCTGCTGTTTGGCGATCACCTGAAACAACATCAGTATCTGGGTGTGGATATTTCCGAGGCTGCGAAGGTTGCACAACAGCGATTTGCCGAACAGGGCATTCCCGGACAGTTTGAGCAGTGTGATCTGAACTCGATACCAGAGCACTATGGTGAGTTCGATGTGATCTTTTCCGAAGGGGTGTTGCACCATACCGACAGCGTTGAAAAGGCGATCTGGCAATTGTCCCGTCGATTGAAAACCGGCGGCAAATTCCTGTTCTATGTGTACGTGAAAAAGGCGCCCATTCGTGAATTTACCGACGACCATATTCGTGCGGCGCTGTCACCCATGGACAACAATGAAGCGTGGAAAGCACTTGAGCCGTTGACGAAGCTGGGCCAGACCCTGGGCGACCTGAACATAGAAATCGAGGTCGACGAAGCCATTCCCTACCTCGGCATCGAGAAGGGCAGATACAATCTGCAGCGGTTGTTCTACTACAAGATCTGCAAGGCGTACTACCGCCCGGAGTACAGCCTCGATGAAATGAACCACATCAACTTCGACTGGTTCCGTCCGCTCAATTGTTTCCGGCACACTCCGGAGGAAGTCGAGACGTTTTGTGCCCGGGCCGGCCTCACAATTGATCGCCTGCATGTTGAAGAATCTGGAATCACGGTGATCGCGTCAAAGTGAACCGGTTGTGAACCCTCTTGTGAAGCTCTTTTGAACCTCTTGTGAAAATAGTCTTCATCGGTGCCAGCACGTTCGGCCTGCGTTGCTTGGACTCTTGTCTGGAAGCAGCCGATATCGATGTGGTTGGTATGGTCACCGCGCCGCAGACCTTCGCCATTTCCTATCGGCCCACCGGTGTGACCAACGTGCTGCACGCCGATATGGTGTCCGCAGCCGAAGCGAGGATGATCCCGTTTGTGGTGTTGCAGGACTCAATGAATGATCCGGGCTTGTTCGACAGGGTCTGCGCATGGAAGCCGGATGCGTTTGTCGTCGCAGGCTGGTACCACATGATCCCCAGGCGGTGGCGGGCGTTGGCCCCTGCCTACGGATTGCACGCTTCACTGTTGCCGGACTACAGCGGTGGCGCACCGCTGGTCTGGGCCATGATCAACGGCGAGACGAGGACTGGAGTCACGCTGTTCCAGATGAACGACGGGGTCGATTCAGGGCCGATAGCCGCGCAAGCTGAAGAAGCGATACACGGTGATGACACCATTGCCTCGTTATACGCCCGGATCGAGGCGCGTGGCGTTGCGTTGCTTCGGCATGCGCTGCCCGCGATGGCGAGCGGGACACTAACGCTCCATGAACAGGATGAAAGCCGGCGCAGAGTTTTCCCACAACGTTCACCGGCAGATGGACAGATCGACTGGACTCAGGATGCGGCTTCGATAGACCGGTTTATCCGCGCGCAGACCCGCCCTTATCCCGGTGCATTCAGTACCCTGGACAGTCGACCCATGACCATCTGGGCTGCACGGCCTCTGGGTCATGACCCGATTGCTGAGGTCGGGTGCATCCGGCGATCGGGCTCTGATCAATATGCGGTTGCATGTCGGGATGGTGCCATCGTTCTACAGGAGATTACCTGGCAGGAACGAACCTATTGCAGACCTGAGCTGGCGACGCTCCTTGGAGAGGGCGGACAACAACTGGACAGCAAAAGGCGCGCAAAGCCATGAAAGTGCAGCTGCTGGACTCCAATATCGACAACGTTGATCTGCAGATCTGCTCACGCTGCATCTACGATGAACGTGTTTCGGCCATTCATTTTGACGCCGAAGGTGTCTGCAACTACTGCCACCAGGTTGAGGAGCTTGTCAGTCAGTACGGTACGGGTCAGGAAAAGGGGGAAACCCTGTTTGCGGAAATCCTCGCCGATATCAAACGCACAGGCGCAGGCAAGCAGTACGATTGTATCGTGGGTGTCAGCGGTGGCACCGATTCTTCGTACCTGGTTTATCTGGCCAGACACTGGGGGTTGCGCCCGCTGGCCGTGCACTACGACAACACCTGGAATTCAGCGATCGCGACCATGAACATCCAGAAGGTGCTGAAGTGCCTGGATGTGGATCTGTACACCCATGTCGTGGACAACAAGGAGGCGGACGACATCTTCCGTGCGTTTTTCCTGTCCGGCGTTGCCGAAATAGAAGCCTCGACGGATCTGGGTTATGCCTACTTGCTGAGAAAGGTAGCGGCGAAATACTCGATCAAGTACATCCTTGAAGGGCATTCATTTGTCGCCGAAGGCATAACCCCGCTGGGACGCAACTATTTTGATGGACGGTACATCGAAGCCATCCACAGCCAGTTTGGCCGAGCCCGGATGAAAACTTACCCGTTGATGACGTTCACCCGATTTCTCAAGTCGGCCATTGTTGATCAAACGAAATTCATTCGACCTTTCTGGTACATCCGATACTCGAAGGAAGATGCCAGGGAGTTTCTGCGTGCCAGCTACAACTGGCAGTACTACGGCGGCCATCATCTGGAGAACCGCATGACCGCCTTCTGTCACGGTGTTTACCTGCCGCAAAAATATGGCAGCGACATGCGTAACAACACACTGTCTGCACGGGTCCGCATGGGTGAGTTGTCTCGCGCGCAGGCATGGGCGGAGTACAACACCCCGCCGGTGATCGAAGAGGAACTGGTGAGTTACTTCAAGAAGCGCCTCGAGCTGAGTGATGAGCAGTACGACGCCATCATGCGGTCACCGCCGAAAAACTGGACCGAGTTCCCCACCTATAAAAAACGTTTTGAGCGGCTGCGCCCATTGTTCCTGTTACTGGCCAGGGCCAATCTTGTGCCGATGAGCTTTTACCTGAAATACTGTTTTCCAGGCAGATTGCCAACATCATAACCATCGTCAACTACGGCATGGGCAATCTCGGCTCCATGCGGAACATGTTCAAGCGCATCGGGACCAACGCTTCCGTCGAGGATGATCCCGAAGTGATCAGGCACGCAAAAAAACTGGTGCTGACTGGCGTCGGCGCCTTTGATGCGGCCATGGAGCGAATCAACAGTGTGCCCGGCTTGCTGGAAGTGCTGCGTCTCAAGGCGCTCACCGAGTGTGTCCCGGTGCTGGGTGTCTGTCTTGGCATGCAACTGCTCACCCGCTCGAGCGAAGAAGGCGATCTTCCAGGTCTGGGCTGGATACCAGGCAGCACCCAACGCTTTCCCAGGCAGGACGGACTCAAGGTGCCTCATATGGGTTGGAACGTGGCCAACCCCACAACCCCCAGTCCACTCACCAACCCACTCACTTATGGGATTGATCGCCAATCACGCTACTATTTTGTGCATTCCTACTGCGTGCAGGTGGATCATCCCGCGCACTCCCTGATGCGTACCCACTATGGCCTCGACTTCGATGCCGCCATCGGGCGTGACAACCTCTATGGTGTGCAATTTCATCCGGAAAAAAGCCATCGCTTCGGCATGCAGATACTCAGGAACTTTGCCGCGATATGAACACACTGCGCACCCGGATCATTCCGGTACTCCTGCTGCGCAATGAAAGCCTGGTCAAGACAGTGCGCTTCGGGAAGTTCAGCTATGTGGGTGACCCTTGCAATACGGTTCGCATTTTCAATGAGCTGGAAGTCGACGAATTGCTGTTTCTCGATATCAGCGCCAGCCGCGAAGGCAAGAGCCCCAACCTGAAGCTGCTCGCCGACATTGCCGATGAGTGTTTCATGCCCCTGGGTTACGGTGGCGGCGTACGCTCGTTGGAAGATGCCCGCCCGGTATTTGATATCGGCTTTGAAAAAGTTGCCATCAACACGGCGGCCATCGACAACCCTGACCTGCTGACGCAGGTCGCCCACCAGTACGGCAGTCAGGCGGTGGTGGCCTCGATTGATGTCAAGTCCGGGCTCTGGGGCAGGGCGACTGTGCGCACGCAGGCTGGTCGGCACAACACCGGGCGCGACCCGGCGCAGTGGGCGACGGAAGTTGAACGTCGCGGCGCGGGCGAAATACTGCTCACGTCGATCGATCGCGAAGGCTCCTGGCAGGGATTTGACCTGGAACTGGTCAGACGCGTAGCCGATTCCGTGTCCATCCCCGTGATTGCGCACGGCGGCGCTGGTACGGTGCAGGATATCGGCAAGGCGGTTAAACAAGCCCATGCATCAGCTGTGGCACTGGGCAGCATGGTGGTGTTTCAGCGCCAGGGTATGGGGGTACTCGTGAATTTTCCGGATCCAAAGCTGATCGAAGATGTACTGCAATGAAGATTGCACTGATTGGCAATATGAACAACGCCAACTTCGCGATCATGCGGTACTTGCGTGACCTCGGCGCGGATGCACATCTGTTGTTGTACGCAAACGACGGACAAAAGGCCCTCAGCCACTTCAAACCGGAATGTGATACGTGGGACATCAACCGGTGGCAGCCTTATATTCACCAGACTACCATCCCTAACGCGCTGGTTACGGCGCTTGAATTTCCCTGGTCCTGGATGATGGCGCTGCGCTCGATGCTCAGATCGCGGCTCGGGTTGCAGGATGGTTGGGCACATCCAGTGTCGAAAGCGCTGATTCGTCGTACCTATGGTGACTACGACAGACTGATGGCATCAGGAATCTCGCCAGCCAACCTCGCCAGGGCAGGACTTTCACTGCATATCTTCTTTCCCTATTCGACTGGCGTGGAATTCCTTCGCTCCGGAGAGTTTGTTCAGCGATTCGATGGCATGCTCGGCATGAACCGCCTGGTTGGGGAACACATTGCTCGCCTGCAGACAGCAGGCATTTGTGCAGCGAAACATGTGCTGAATGCCGAGATGGGTCTCACGCACGATGTGTTGACCAGCATCGGCGTTGAGCCATTGAAGCTCGCCATACCGGCTGTTTATGTCGAGGACGAGTTACCGGAGGCGCCACTCACCCGCGTGTTGCAGGATGCCAGTAAGGTCATGACTCAATCCAGCTTCACCATTCTGCATCAGGCGCGCCTGTTCTGGACCAATCCCGGCAGCTATTCAAGCGAGGCCTGGATCAAGGAAGACAAGAACAATGATTGGTTGTTGCATTCGTTTGCCGCGTTCATCAGGCGCCGCCCGGATCTCAAACCCTGCCTGTTGATTGTCGAGTATGGTCCGGATGTCGAGGTTACGAAGCGTCTGATCATGGAGCTGGGCATCGGCGCGTACGTTCACTGGTTACCGAAGATGGATCGTCGGGAATTGATGTGGCTGCTCTCACGTGTCGACGTTGGGGTCGGAGAATTTTATGACGTCCCGAGGATTCTCTGGGGCGGAACGGGCTGGGAGGCACTTGCCGTTGGCCGCCCACTCCTGCAGGGCTTCAACTTTTCGGCAGGTGAGTATGATCAGATCTTCGGCCATCCACCGCCACCGATGCTGCCCGTTCGCACCCAGGACGACATTCTCGTGCACTTGCTGGACATGGCAGACTACCCGGAAAAAAAGGCAGCTATTGGACGTGGCGCAAAGACGTGGTTCAACCGCTACAACGGCATCAGTCTGGCCAGGCAGTGGCTGGATTTGCTGCAAGTGCCGGAATAGTCCACCTCGTGGGATTTCAAAGCCAATCCCTGTTTCGCGCCAACGTCAGGTGGATCGAAGCCTGGGTGAATACGTGAGATGAGCGACTCCTCACCCGCTGACCTCTCCTTGCGCGGCCGACTGGGTTTCCTGCTGAAGGACACCGCGCTGTATGGTGGTGCCGCGGCAGTCAGCTCTGTGTTGGCGCTGGTCACCTTTCCGCTTCTCGCGCGGCACTTCTCGCTGGTTGAGTATGGAGTGCTCGACTATTTTCTGGTGTTGGCCAGTTTCATGGCCATCTCGTTTGTGTTCGGTCAGGACTCTGCAGTGGCGCGCTACTTTTATGAGCATGAAGACACCGACCAACGACGACAGTTGATCTCGCAATCGCTGCTGTTTCAGCTGGCTGTTCTGGCGATGCTGGCGCCGCTGCTCTGGGCGGGCGCTGAATGGATAGCCCATTTTCTCGTGGCTACTCCGGAAAGTGTGCGCCTGTTCAGAATCGTGTTGCTGCAACTTCCTTTTCTCCTGCTGATCAACTTTACTCAGGGGCTTTTGAAGTGGACGTTTGCCCGCAATCAGTACCTCATGATGGCGATCGGTTTTGCCTTTACCCACACAGCCTGCCTCGTAGTGGCAGTCCTGGTCTTTGATGTGGGTATTGAAGGCGTGTTATGGGTGGGTTTGGGAACCAACACGGTTTTCGGCCTGCTGGGATTGTTCTTCATACGGAAATGGCTGGTCCTGCCGAGTGACTTCAGGCGAGTGCGTGAGATGTTGCCGTTCGCAGTTCCCATCGGAATTGTCTGTGTGGTGGGGGCTTTTTCACCCACCCTGGAGCGTACGCTGATCGCTGATCTGCTAGGGGTCGAAGCTCTTGGCCTGTATGCCGTGGCCACCAGGATCGCGATTCTCATCGGACTGGTAGTCAGTGCCTTTCAAACCGCATGGGGACCATTTTCGCTGTCGCTTCACAAACAGGCAGACGCAGCGCAGACGTTCAACACGGTGTTGAAGCTTTTCAGCCTGGTCATGTGTCTGATGGTACTGACGCTCACGTTGCTCGCGCAGCCGCTGATTGCGCTGCTGGCGTCGGATCGATATGCCGACGCCGCCGTAGTCGTGTTCCCGCTGGCGATGGGCTTGGCCATTCAAGCGACCAGCTGGATCAGCGAAATCGGTATAGGACTCTCCATGCGAAGTTACCTGAACCTGTACGCGTACGGTGCGGCTCTCGCTTCCACAGTCCTTGGTATTGTCGTACTGGCGCCAACGCTTGGTCTGCTGGGTGTTGGCCTGGGTGTGATGATCGGTTTCATGGTCAGGGCGCTCGTTGCTTCATGGCTCGCCCAACATGCTTATCCACTGGCCTGGAACTACCAGCCGACGGTGATGGTGATGGGTGTAACTTTGACACTGGGATTGCTGGGCACGTGGGTCGGCCAACACTGGGGAGAGCCTGCACACACGTTGATGCTTGGTCTGGGCCTCGTGGGGTTGCTGGTTCTGGGCTGGAGGGTTCTTTTCAACTCACTGGAACGTCAGCAGGTCTGGGAAATGATTGGTTCCAGGCTTGTGTGAGCGCTGAACGGGTCGGCGGTGCTGATTCAGTAGTTGATCCGCCTCGCCATGGTTGTCGACGAAAGGCGTTGTCCTTCAATGCTGAACATTGGCGGGCTTGGCTAGCTCCCGTGAAGCCGCCGTAAGGATGCTGTAGTGGCGGACATGGGTGACCTTTGTGCGCGCAAGTGAGGAGGGCGCCTGGCATGTGGGCGAGTCCTGGAGGCAAGACCATAGCACGTGCGCTGAACTGCGAATGGATTCTGCGGGCTGGGGATGCATCGCGGATAGGCGGACGACACCAGTTCTTGCACGCAAAGGCGTCGGGTAAGGTGGAGTGGTAAAAGAGGTACCGTCCGCCAAACCCGCTCCCACTCGGGAAGGCAAGTGGTAAGCTCTTGATTCACCGGTTGGAATTGTTAGGAGAAATCATGTTCTTGGTTAACGGCTCCCGTCCGGCCACTTACTGTTGGGCATCATAATTAACGTTATGACCGCTGACGCTCCCGTCTAAACTTCAACACTACAATCTCGTAGAACAGTCTAAACCATATGCAAGTCTCCCAAAGCCACAGATGTATTTAGAACAAGCGTATTACGTCAGCCAACTGATCTCGACGATCGCGCTGGTGTTTTCTGTCGTATATCTGGGACGGCAAACACAGCTCGCCGCGAGAAGCAATTTCGCGCAGATGCATCAGGCTAGAAGTCAGCAACTTCATGAAACGATACTGATGCTGACCGACCCCGAATTGGGGCCACTAATCAAGGCTGGGTTACACGGCGGTACTGACCTCGATGACCGCCAAGTCCTGCGGTTCTATTTTTACGCGACGACCCAACTACGCATTCAGGAAGAAATATTTCGACAATGGCGAGAAGGCACTATTGGGATAGACCGCTGGCGAACCACTGAACGCATGATTGCGGGTATGGCATCGGCGCCCGGATACCGGTCATGCTTTTGGATGCTGAGAGGTGGTCTCGACGTCGACTTCGTGGGCCTTCTCGACAAAATAGTAGACGACTCGGGCCCAGCGACCACATTCGACTTAGAGGCGGAGTGGCGCTCAGGCGTTGTCCGAGCCCTCGGTGTCCATTCCGGAAAGAAACTATGACGCCCAACCAGCCAATGGAGCGGACGCCTCCGCGCTACACGCTCCGGCGCCGCTCATCGGCGCGTTAGGCGTCAGTACCGCCTCCACCCCGCCCGCGTGACCAGCCCCGCGAACGCCGGTCCGTTTGACACGCGTCACGTGACGCAGTACGATTCGGTCCGTGATCAAAACCTTCGGGGACCGGCATACGCAACTGCTTTATGCCACTGGGAAATCTCGCCGGTTTCCACCCGATATCTGCCGGCGAGCAGCCCGAAAGCTGGAATATCTGAATCTGGCCACTAGTCTCGCTGACCTGAAAGTGCCCCCAAGCAATCGCTTGCATGCGCTGACTGATGATCGAAAGGGTTGGCACTCGATCTCGATCAACGATCCGTGGCGGATCTGCTTTCGCCTTGAGGATGGAGACGCCTATGACGTCGAGGTCTGCGACTACCACTGAGTGAACGCAATTATGAGTATTCGCAACACTGGGATGAAGCGCCGGCCGACCCACCCCGGCGAGATCTTGCGTGAGGACTTTCTTCCGGACTATGGCCTCTCAGTCAGTGCTTTGGCGGAGGCGATCGGAGTGTCCCGGCAGTCCGTTAATGAGATTCTCCGCGAGCGCCGTAGCTTGAGTCCCGAGATGGCTTTGCGGCTGGCTCGGCTTTTTGGCAACACGCCGGAGTTCTGGCTCAATGCACAGCGCGCCTTAGATCTATGGGAAGCCGCCGAGGCGTTGAAGGACGATGTGGCACAGATTCGCCCTCTGGATGCCGCCTAACAAGCGCAATGCAGCTGACGCCAAAAATCGTCACACCTTTTGCTGCCGCAAAGGCCGCGTCAAGTGTTCGCGGCCGCTGAGCTGTCCCGTTAGGCGCCTCTCGATGGTCTCGCTAGCACAAAAGCGCGCAGCTCAGAGAATACGCAAGCGAACTGGACGCGGTTTGGGCCGTTTCCCGGCAGTTGTAGTCGCGTTCTACGGGCTCACTGACAGCTCCGCGACGAAGATCGCCGTGAGCCTTATTCCGGATGATTCGCTCAAAACACGCGAAATCGAACGCTGGTGGTCAGACGATGGATTGGACCTTCGCACGAAGCCCGAAACTCTTGAGCGTATCGACAGGCTCATGCGAGGATGGAAGGCGAAATCTCTCGTAATACCTGACAGGATCATCGGATGCCCGCATGAAGAGGGAGTTGATTACGCAATCGGCGAGGAATGGCCTACCTGTGACTTCTGGAAGGGTCGGGATCGATGGACGGGAGACAACGAAGGCGGCTAACAAGCCGCGCCACTGGACCGTTCCGCTCGTCACGCCTTTTGCTGTCGCAAAAGCCGTGCCGAGTGTTAACGGCCAGTGAGCGTCAACATTAGCCGGCTCGCCACCTGTCAGTGCTAATTTGGATGGAGACGATGAGCTCACCGATATTCGATCAGCTGAATCTCGTGGTTCGAGACATGGAGGCGACGCATGGGTTCTATCGAGCGGCCGGCCTCAACATTCCCGAAGAGTCCGTCTGGCGTACTGCAAGCGGCGCGCATCACGCACAGGCAAAGATGCTGAACGGAGTCGACATCGAATTCGATAGTGCCAAGCTCGCGAAGGCGTACAACAAAGGTTGGCGTGAACCCAGGAAAACATTGAGTCGATGTGTTCTCAGTCTAAGAGTTGATTCTCGCGACGCAGTAGATCGAAGTTGCGAGAAGCTAGCCGGTCTACGGTATAGCGTATCTCAGCCTCCCTTCGACTCGTTCTGGGATTCGCGGTACGCGATCGTTCTCGATCCGGACGGCAATTCGGTCGGGTTTATGAGTTCGCCAGATCCTCAGAAACGCAGCGCGCCGCCTGAAATCTAATGGGTGCACCGGAGTCGCCTAACCATTGGTTGGAGTGGACCCATCGTGACGTCGTGTTGCTTGCCTGTGCAAGCAACCCGTCGCCCCGCTGAGCCGCTGAACACAAACGATAGACCGCAGAACAGGACGCACATGAATCATCCGCTACCCCCCGGACAACGAGACAGCGCGACATTCCCACGGTTCGGTCTCACCCAGTTTGCGCGCCGGTTTCCCAGAGAAACGTCAAGGTTTGACCTTGAGATCACCGGCAACGTTGAACACGAACTCCGCCTCTCCGACGCCCTGAGTGGTTTGCCGCGGGTTGAGCAAGTCAGCGACTTTCACTGCGTCACAACTTGGAGTCGTAGATCATTGCGCTGGGGTGGCGTCCGCTTTTTGGACTTCTACGAGAAACTGATTGTGCCCAGGGCGTGTCCTCATTCACAGGCGACGAGGCTTGCTTTGCGTGGCCAAGACGGCGCCCGTACCGGCATGCTCCTGATCGACCTCCTTGCCCCAGAGGTCTTGCTCGCCGATACGCTCGACGGAAAGCCACTGGCCGTCGAGCATGGCGCGCCAGTGCGTCTGATCGCGCCCGCACACTATGGGTACAAGTCGGTAAAGCATCTGTCCCGAATCGAGTTCAGGAACGAAGAAGACGGATACCGCGCATCCGGGTTCCGCTTCATGGATCATCCACGTGCCCGCGTCGCGCTGGAGGAACGCGGACGCGGAGTTCCGGGCTGGCTGCTGCGCCGCTTATACCGACCGCTAATCTCCGATACGGTCGCCCGGTTTGCCAAGGCGATGACAGAGCGCGAGAACGCGCGTGATCATGGCTAACCGAGTGCTGCCTAACATGGCGTTCGAGAGAGACGCGCCAAAAGAGGCGCGCCCCTCAACTTTACTTTGGGCGGTAAAATCGAGATCACCTATTCATTTCGAGAGTCGCATGGCTCTATCAATATGTGAAGGATGACATGTCAATTTTGGAGTTAGCTTCTCTCGCAGAGATCGTTGGGTCGATCGCCGTGCTGATCACCTTAGTCATCCTCGTGTACCAAGTCAGAGCCGCGAGGATCGAGTCTTCAAGTCGGATGACGCGCGACATCAAGCGTGACAACAATGAGACTTTCCACCAACTCTTGCAGCGGCCCGATCTCGTCGACATCCACATCCGTGGGCAACGACAATACAGCAGCCTTTCGGAGCAAGAGAGGCTCACCTGGACAATCTGGCTGTTCACCTGGATCAATCAGACTGAAGATGCGTGGGTAGTTCGTAGCCACGGAAGCCCCGACATGGAGTGGGTCGATTCGTACGTGCTCGGGATCGCTCTCGTACTCTGAAGCGAGGGTGGACAAACTGTTTGGCCAAGACTCCAAAGAATGTTCGAAAAGTCCTTCGTCGATGCGCTTGAGCGAAAGGTCCGAGAAGACGACGCAACGTTTCTGGAGGCTTTTATTGTTCAAGACTGATCTTGCCCATCAAACGCGGACACCAAATTAAGCGACCCTTTGGGCCTCGAAGGCCTCCGGACTGACCATGCCGATGGCACTATGCCGCCGACGTCGGTTGTAGTCCAACTCAATGTACTC
>Ga0105050_10001517_pt1 | contig 34861 bp, 37 predicted proteins | sample FRY01_FD_78088 | JGI IMG/M metagenome (GOLD analysis project Ga0105050, IMG submission 78088) | Freshwater microbial communities from Lake Fryxell liftoff mats and glacier meltwater in Antarctica - FRY-01 | ecosystem: Environmental > Aquatic > Freshwater > Ice > Glacier meltwater ...
CACCAACCGTCTCGCCATAGTCAGCATATGCACATAAGCATCGCGCGTGATTACCTGCCCCAGCATCGCGTGCATTGCGGTGATTGCCAGGGCGTTCGCAGACAGGGTCGTGCCAATGCCGCTATGTCCTGCTGGACGGGTACGATTGAGCGCCGCCATCTGCACCGCGAGGTCATCGGTGAACCCATATACCGCGCAGGGTACGCCGCCGCCGATGGACTTACCCACGACCATGATGTCCGGCATCGGCCCTTGCACATTGCTGTGCCCGCCATAACCGGACGAAATTGTATGTGTTTCGTCAAACACGAGCAACGTGCCGGTTTCGTTACATAACTGGCGTAACTTGTTCAGAAAGCCGGGAGCATCGCGGACCATGCCGACGTTGGTCATCAGCGGTTCTGCAAGAACGCAGGCAATATCCTGACGACGCAATGCATCTTCGAGCGCCGCTTCGTCATTGAATTCAATCACGGTGGTCGTGGGCAAAATGTCATGCACTTGCCCAATCAGGCTTGGCCTGTTGACCGCATTACCGCCGCGCAAGTCGACAAACACATCGTCCACGGCCCCATGGTAACAGCCGTTAAATATCAATATCTTCTCACGCCTCGTCAAGCCGCGGCACCAGCGTATGACGGCTCGGTTTGCCTCGCTCGCCGTGGTCGTTACTTGCCATTTGGGTAGGCCGAACATCATCGACAACATGTCGCCCACCTCCCCTGCCTTCGCTGTAGGCAGCATGTAGCTTAGGCCATTGGCCGCCTGCTCAGATATTGCTTGCATCAGTGGATCGGGCGAATGGCCGAACATGCTTGCGGTATCGCCCAGGCAGAAATCGTCGAATATCTGCCCGTCTACGCTCGTTAGCTTCGCGCCTTTTGCACTTTGGGCGACAATTGGAAACGGACTCGACCAATCGAGCATCCAGTGGAATGGCACGCCTTGAAACCAACTCTTCGCGCTGTCGGCATGGGCTTTGGATTTTGGATTGTCATCAATGAAGCGCACAACTTCCCGTGTGCGCATCTGGCTGATATTATCTCGTGAAATCATAACCGGTCCCGCATGGCATAATAGAGCAGCCCTAATGTTGCGAGCGGTCGCGCTATATACTTCCCACCGGGAAAGCGGCTTTGCGGCAGGCCGGCAAAAACGTCAAATCGTTCCATTGTGCCGACGACGGCCTCCGCCATCAACTCACCGGCCAATGTGGTAACCAGCGCACCATGACCTGAAAAGCCGTGGGCATAAAAGACATTCCCTTTGCGCCCCACATGTGGGAGCCGGTTTTTGGTGACGCCAACAGCCCCGCCCCATGCATAGTCGATTGGCACATCGGCAATGGCGGGAAAGACCTCCGCCATATGCTTGCGGACGAACGCCGCTATATCAGCGGGCGGCGTCTGCACATATTTCTCGCCACCGCCAAAAATCATTCGTTTATCAGCACTTAAGCGGAAATAGTTCAGAACAAAGCGGCTGTCCGCTACGGCAGCGTCCGATGGCAGTAGCGCGTCGGCATTGGCCAGTGGCGCAGTCGCGATATTGTAATTCATGATCGGGATTGTGTACTGACCAAGGTCGCGGTCACCCTCGCCTATCCACGTATCAGTGGCAAGGATGGTATACTCCGCGCTGATGTCGTGTGGGCTGACCCGGCTGTTCTCGAATATGTCGACGCCGGCAATTCTGGCTGCTGAAGCTAATCCCAATGCATAGTTCAGCGGATGGAAGTGTCCGCCTTCACCATCGTAGATGCCGCCATGATAGCCGCCGCCGTTGATGTGGCGCCCCATATCCTGCGGCTGAACGACATCCGCTTGCCAACCAAAATTATGTGCCAGAAAATCGGCCTCGCGCTGCATCTTGTCGAAATGCGCTGGCTTATAGGCAGCCTCTAGATGTCCTGACTTAAGGTCGCACGCGATGTCATGTTTTGCGATCCTGCTTTTGACGCGTTCGACCGCACCATAGGCCAAATCAAAAATCGCCTGTGCCCGTTCTCGACCAAATGCCTCGTCGATTTCGCGCATCGACCAGCGTAGGCCGGGAATAAGCTGTCCGCCATTCCGTCCCGAAGCACCAAAACCGATGGTTTCCGCCTCAAACAACGCGACCTGCAACCCCCTCTCTGCGCACGCCAACGCTGCCGACACGCCAGTATAGCCGCCACCGATGACGGCTACGTCATATCTGTTGGCTATGGCCCGGCTGGACTGCGCTTCCCGCGCGTGGGCGGTCGATCTATAATAGCTATTGTTGAGTGGATCGGACATCACACCCGCAGCAACAAGTGCTCACGCTCCCAACTTGATACGACCGATTGGTAATTGAACAGTTCATAATCCTTCACGGCGTAGAAAATCTCGAAGAAATCCTCGCCCAGCAAGTTGCGTACTGGCTTGCAAGCCGAGAACCGATCCAATGCCGCTTCCAGTGTGCGCGGCAAGGTACGAGCGCGGTTGTATGCGCTGCCTGTTATGGCTTTTGCAGGTATCATGCGCTCAACCATCCCGATATATCCGCATACCAAGGATGCCGACATCGCGAGATATGGGTTCGAATCCGCCCCTGGCAGGCGGTTTTCAACACGGCGATTGGCCTTGTCAGAAATAGGCACACGGAAACCGCATGACCGGTTGTCTTCGCCCCATTGGACATTGATTGGCGCTGCGCTGTCTGGCCGCATACGACGGAAGCTGTTGACGTTGGGTGCCCAAAGCGGCGAAATTTGAGGCATGAATTTGACTAGGCCAGCGATGTAGCTGCGGAACAGTGCACTATCCTTGCCATTAGCGTTCGAGAACAGGTTTTTGCCCGTTTCGGCATCCACAACTGACTGGTGAATGTGCATCGCGCTGCCAGGTTGGCCAGCCATGGGGTTCGCCATGAACGTGGCATACACACCATGCTGCTTGGCCACGGCGCGGACCGCACGTTTGAACAGAAAAACCTGATCGGCCAGCTTCAAAGGATCGCCGTGAATGAAGTTCACCTCTAGCTGCGCAGCACCCATTTCATGGATCATCGTATCGATATCGAGCCCCATCAGCTCGCAATCATCGTAAATATGGTCGATGATGTCTTCATATTCATTCATCGCCTCAAGACCATAAGGCTGGCTTGCTGTTTCGGCCCGGCCGCTTGATCCGGTAGGCGGCATCAACGGAAAATCGGGGTCAACATTTTGGCTGACAAGATAAAACTCGACCTCGGGCGCCATAATTGGCCTCCATCCGCGATCGGCGTACAGGCCCAACACCTTTTTCAGGATAGTGCGGGGCGCTATGTCGACTTCGCTACCATCACCGTTGAGGACGTCTGCGATGACAAAAGCCGTGGGCGATTTGAAGCCGGGCGCAACGCAAATGGTGTTCGGATCGGCAATCATAATCTTGTCGGGGTCTTTATCCCAGATATCCTCGATATCTTCGGGATAATGGCCGTCGATGGTGCAAATGAACACGCTTCCGGGGATACGGAGCGACTTATCCCGTACAGAGGACAGGAATTTTTTAGCAGGCAAAACCTTGCCGCGTTGCACCCCGTTTATATCTGGCACGATACATTCGACCTCGTCGATCTTATGTTCGGCGATCCAGTTTGCAAGGTTGACAGACATTGTTTTTCACCAGTTTTCTTGAAGCCTGATAAGGGCATGCCGGACTTGAAAGGTCAAGCCCGGCATGCAGTGTCTGTGGACCTCAAAGGTCCAGAATATAATTTAGAAGCCGTAGCTCAATGTCAATACAACGCCAGCCTTGCTGTCTTCAAACGCAAAGGTCGATCGGCGGTTCGTGTCAACATAGGCGACACCAACAGTGAACACAGATACGGCAGCTGTCGCTCCAATGGACCAATCAATTTTGTCATCACCAAAGGCACCGTCTTCAAAACCAACCGATCCGGTAAGGGTAATCGGCGTATTTGGCACCGCAACCGCAGCGTTGGTTGCGACATAGATGTTGTCGTTACTGCCTGTGTTGTCCTGGCTGGGAACATAGCTTAGTTGGCCACCAATGGTTGCCGGGCCAACGGTTGTTCCAAGCTTTCCAGTAAATTCAACATAGTTGAGATCGGACGCGCCGGGATACACATAATAGGTCGCGCCAATGTCGTAGGTGACGGCATCGCCACCGGCAAAGCCAGCATAAAGGTCGACTTCCACGTCATCACCAGCATTTTCGGCAACATTGGAACCCCAAACACCAGCATATAAACCGGACTCATGCTTGACGGTCAGATAAGGCTGGAAGGCGAAATCCTTGTCGGAGAGCGAAACGCCACGAAAGCGATAATCAGACACAATTGCTGCACCGCCACTTATCGTGATTGGACCCGAAGCTTCCTCTGCTTCGTCCTGAGCTAATGCAGGTGCAGACACCGCCATTGCGCTCGTTACAACACTCATCGCTGCAAACTTCAAAATGGATTTACGCATAACTTTACCCCTTGTTAGGTACGCCAAAAATTCCACCGAAGGCAACGCGACGCGTCACTGTCGGCAAATGCCGTTCTCATCCCGCTGAATCTATTGCCGGCGCATTGGTTAGCTTCGCCATACCCGCGCTTTATTGTGCAGGTGCACACAAACATCAAAGCTTGCCCTAGGCAAGCAATTTTGTGTCAGTGTCCTTGTCCTTTTTGACCAGTGTGACAAAACGGTCACAATGTTGCACAAGTTAGTGATGGAGAATGAAGTCTGCGCTCGCGGCCAAAAGCGGGTGCGGTTTGGGCACGCGCATCTAATGATGTGGCGTAAGCGCGGTTGTCACGGAACTAGCTTTGGCGGCATATTTGGCCGCATCAACGAAATGTTGGACAGTATAACATAGCGGCGTGGGAAACACTGCCCATGTTGTGCGAAGCTAGCCTAATGAGGGCAGCGCAGGTTAGCTTCGCACAAGATAGGCAGCAACTACGCCTCAGAATAAAATTGCTACGATAATAACAAGAAGAATGAGCCCGCCAATGCTTATGCCAACCGTTCGTCCCATGTTACATCTCCATTTCTGTAGGCTCAAACAAGCAAGCGCTACCGAAGTTCCGTCGAAGACGTCTATTTAGCGGTTACTCAGCGAACAATCTTGGCGGCACCGTGCGGTTGACAACCTCTCGCAAGGCGAACGCCGTTTCAATCCTGGCCACGCGTGGCAGTCGCGCTATCTCTTGCCGGTGGATAAATTCATAGTCCTGAATGGAGGCCGCCCGAACGACCAGTAAATAGTCATTGCGTCCGCTCATAAGGTGACAACGTATCGTAGACGGGCTGTTCACCACAGCAGCCTCAAACGCCGACATTGCCTCTTCGCTTTGGCTATCGAGTGTCACTGTCACCATGACAGTCGCCTCAAGCCCCAGCTTCCGCAGGTTCACGTCAGCCCGATAGCCGCGCAAAATGCCCGCATCCTCCAGCGACTTTTGACGGCGTGCCGCCGCGCTAGGGGATAGGCCCGCCGCGTCGCCTAACTCTTGCTGCGTGGCACGGCCGTTCCGAACAAGTAAGCCCAATAGTTTACGGTCATTTCGATCCAACTGCATATATTCTCCACTACATCGCACTATCGCACTCAAATTATGCGCCAAATGCGCAATAATGTCGAATCATTGCAGATTAATAGTGGGTTGATGGTGCTATCAATGGCGCTCGGAAATTTAGGGAGATAGATCCATGCGCGTCGGTGTTCCAAGCGAAATCAAAGTTCATGAATATCGCGTTGGGTTAACGCCCGGCGCTGTCCGCGAATATGTGGCACGCGGTCATCACATCGTCGTCCAGTCCAGCGCTGGCGCAGGGATCATGGCAACCGACGACGCCTATCGTGCGGCGGGTGCTGAAATCGCGCAGAACGCTCAAGAAATTTTCGCGAACTGTGACATGATCGTGAAGGTCAAGGAGCCTCAGCCAAGCGAATGGGTACAACTTCGCCCCGGCCAGTTGCTGTTCACCTACCTTCACCTCGCCCCAGATCCGGAACAGGCAAAGGGCCTCTTGGCCAGTGGTTGTACCGCCATTGCCTATGAAACAGTGACTGACGACCGTGGCGGCTTGCCCCTCTTGGCACCTATGAGCGAAGTCGCAGGGCGGCTAGCTATCGAGGCAGCTGGCGAAGCGATGCGCCGAAGCAAGGGCGGTGCAGGCATCCTGCTTGGCGGTGTTCCGGGGGTTCCAGCCGGACGTGTGGCTGTTTTAGGCGGCGGCGTCGTTGGCACGCACGCGGCACGTATGGCGGTTGGCCTTGGCGCCGAAGTGACTATCGTTGACCGCTCAATTCCGCGTCTTCGGCAACTGGATGAGATGTTCAACGGTCGGGTCCGCACGCGTTATTCGACGTTGGAAACAATCGAACACGAAATCGCAAGCGCCGACGCAGTTATCGGCGCTGTCCTTATCCCTGGTGCAAGCGCACCCCGGTTGGTGACACGCGAGATGTTGAAAATCATGAAGCCAGGCTCCGTTTTGGTGGACGTTGCTATCGATCAGGGGGGCTGTTTCGAAACGTCACACGCGACCACGCATGCCGACCCGACTTATGTCGTCGATGGGATCATTCATTATTGCGTTGCCAACATGCCCGGTGCCGTGCCGCAGACCAGCGCTGCAGCGCTCAACAATGCCACGCTGCCTTATGGTCTGGCCCTGGCTGACAAGGGCGTTTCCGCACTTTCGGGCCACACTGAAACCGGACGTGGGCTGCTTGCCGGCCTGAATGTCCATAAGGGTCAGGTCACCAGCCAAGCCGTAGCCGAGAGCCTTGATATGTCTTTCGTCTCGCCGGAGGCCGCGCTCGCCGCGTGACTTGCTCCGCCGGTGGTGCTAACGGCCCGAACATGGGTAAAGAGGGGCGGATTACAGCGCATCAGATTGCGGCTATGCTGGGGGTTTCACAACCCACAGTATCGCGCGCATTACGCGGTGACAAAAAGGTAAATGAAGACACCAGAGCGCGCATCGTCGCGCTGGCGAAGGAGTTGAATTACTCCGTCGATTACAATGCGCTGCGTCTGCGCACGCAACAAACCTATTCGATTGCCTTAGTCATTTTGTGCCGACAGGGCGAAAACAAAGCGAATATCAATCCGTTTTATCTTTCACTACTTGGTTGTATTGCAGCGTCGGCGTCACAGCGCGGCTATAATCTGATTATCTCGTTTCAGGATTCTCCAGCTAACTTCTTTGCCAATTACACCGGCAGCCGCCAGGCAGATGGCTTGATCGTCATCGGCAGCGGCCAAAATGTCGAAGGATGGCAGTTTTTTGGCGAATATGCGCGGCACAAGACGCCAATGATTTGTTGGGGCGCGAGCAAGGAAGATCTGGTTTCGATCGCCAGCGATAATGTCCAAGGCGCGCATATCGCGATCAACCATCTGTATGAAAGCGGATGTCGGAAAATTGCGTATATCGGCCCCACGCATAGCGAACAGCCACAGTTTCAGGACCGTGTGACGACCTATATGGCCGCGATGGCCGAAAAAGCTCTGCCCGTCATCTGCCCGCCAATGCCCGAAAACGCGGTGCGCGAAGATCAGGGATACGCGGCCGTGACTGCGCTCATCCATGACGGCGTGACGTTCGACAGCCTGTTTTGCGCCAATGATTTTATAGCATTGGGAGCCATGCGCGCCTTGGATGAACATCATATCGCTGTCGGCAGCGACGTGCGTGTCATCGGCTTCGACGGCATTGCCACGGGCGCCTATGCGCAGCCGCCGTTGACGACCATCGAGCAGGATTATGTGCAAGCGGGCGAAATGCTGGTAGAGGCACTATTGGCCGTATTTAAAGGGGAAGTTCCGCACATCTCCGCTGTACCGGTAAGGCTGCTCAAGCGCGGCAGCGCCTGAAGCAGCATTTCCAGTAAAGAACGCAATTACTGCCGTGCGATTTCCAATATGCAGTCAACAAACTCCGCCGGGTCATCTTCCTGAATAAAATGCCCGCCGCTCAGCGACCGGTGATTTTGCAGATGGGGAAAACGGGGCTCCGACGCAAAACGCTCGCCATATGGCAAACGCAAATGGCGCAGGTCCACCCTCTAGCAGGCCACCATTCGACAGAGCTACGCTCGTAAACCGATCAGGCATTTCAAGTAAGCGGGGTTTCGCGCAACTGTGCTCTAATCGGGTGGTAACGATACAGAGACCAACGAAAAATTTGTGCAATGATGTCCTCAAGAGCAATTTGCACACGCCAACCCAGATCACCTAATCTGTTAGCTTGAATCAGATTAACGAGACGGTGCTGCGTCAGAATAGTTTCAAACTCGACGTCGTACGATGAAGGCGCTGCCATCCTATTAACTTCTTGCATCTATTTCGTTCCGTCTTACCAGGAACGATAAGCGCCTCTTAGCCGCACAAGTGCTGGCCTTTGGCGGTCTTCAATGAATAGTATGGCAAATCTAATGGTGGACAGGGCTGGATTCGAACCAGCGTACGGAAAACCGGGCAGATTTACAGTCTGCTGCCTTTAACCACTCGGCCACCTGTCCACATCTCCGACGGGGCATCATGCAAAGCATAAGGGCCGGTCCCGACGAAGAAGCAGCCCAATGGCGAAACGGCCCTTGCCTGTCAATGCCTCAAGTGGGAAAGGGCGGTATATCTTCCTCTTTTTCATTAGCAGGTGTTTCAAATGTCTTCCCATAAGAGCCAGCGCCGTCGCGGTGCAGCAGTTTCCAGTGGCAATCCGAAATTTTATGGCCGCCACGCGGTATATGCCGCGCTTGATAACCCCGATCGACGACTCATCAACCTTTGGGGCACGCGGGAAGAAATCGGCAAAATCGTCGTCCCCGACGGGTTGACCGTCCAATATGCCGAGGTGAACGACCTCGCACGCTTCGTACCAAAGGACGCACCCCATCAGGGCCTTGTGCTTGAAGTCGCACCATTGGAGGATGTCTGGTTGACCGATGCACTTGCGGTAGCGAATGATGACAACCGCCCGCTGCTTATTCTCGACCAAGTCACTGACCCCCACAATGTCGGCGCAATTTTCCGAACGGCGGCTGCGTTCAATGCGGTCGCGGTGATTACGCAGGACCGACATGCCCCCCCTGAGTCCGGGGCACTGGCAAAAGCTGCCTCTGGCGGACTTGAAATTACGCCATGGGTTAGGGTTGTTAACCTAGCACGTGCATTGGAAGAAATTGCTGTGGCAGGATATTGGCGAATCGGCCTTTCAGGCCATGCTAACGTAACGCTGGACGAGGCGCTGACGCCGGGACGAAATGCACTTGTCTTGGGCGCTGAAGGCGACGGAATGCGTCGTAACATCGAGGAGCATTGCGACCAGCTCGCGATGCTGCCGATCAGTAAACAAATGGAGTCGCTGAACGTATCTAACGCAGCGGCCATCGCTTTATACGCAGCAACGGTAAGGCGGGGCTAAGCCTAGGGGAACAAAATTGAGAAAAAGCGAAGTCAGCCAGTTGTTAAAAATGGCATTTGTTTCGGTTTCGGCGCTTGCGCTGTCCGGATGCCTGATCCTGCCCGGCGAATTTGAATCGGCCATGACAGTACGTCAAAACGGTGACTTCAGTTTTTCTTACAAAGGCCAGATCCAGTTGGTGGGCATTGCGACGCTACTCAATAACGAAATGCTGAAGAACAGCGGGATGCAGGAATTTAAACCTGTGTGCTGGAGCAACAGCATAACACCCGCTACGGACGAATCGGATAGCCTAAAGGCAGGATCAGGGCGTGACGTCGCCCAAATGGTCCCTGCCTTCCGCATCATGCCCGCCAAGCACTCGCGTTCATTGGCCAGCGTCGCGCAAGACGTTGATGCGGCAGCGGAATCGGCGGAACCGGAGGCAGGAAATAGCGCCGATCCCGTCGACACGAGCAATTGGGGCAGCGAAGAGCGCGATTGCACGCCTGCCGAAGTCGCACAACAGAAAACGGAATGGGGAATCGAACAGGCCGAGAAGAAGAAGCGCGAGGCGCAAAGCCGGAAAATGGCAGAGAATCTGTTCGGCGGCATCGACCCGGAAAACCCTGAAACAATCAAACGCTTCACCCGCGAGGTCGAGCGCCTCGCGGCATGGCATAAGGTTGAACATCTGGGTAACGGAGTGTTCATGGTGGATTACAGCACCTCCGGTCGGCTGCCCGATGATTTCGCCTTCCCCATCATCCCGCGTCATGCCCTTGGTGAGCCGATGATCCATGCGACCCGCTGGGACAATCGCCGCGCGCGGATTGAAGCGCCAGCGTTTCGCACTGACCCCGAAACGTCGATGAGCACGCTGATTGGCATGGGCAGCATGGCTTCGGGTATGCTGGGCCAAGCGCCGGGGGATAAAGCCCCTGCCCAACCGATTGCGATAAGGGGACGGTTTACGCTGTCCACCGATGCCCGCATCCTTGCGAACAACAGCGAGGATGGTCCGGAGGAGTCAGAGGGCATGCAGAAACTCGTTTGGGATATAGGCCCCGCAAGCTATGGTGCGCCGATGGCATTACTAAAGCTGAATTGATGGGCATTTCCGCCCAAGACTTGAAGAAGTCGATGGACGCTCTAGCTTTAATTGAGCCGAGCTTCGCTATCGCCATCGCCGCCACAGGCTATCCCGATGCCCGGATTCGTGAGCCGGGATATGCGACGTTACTGCGCACGATCGTTGGGCAGCAAGTCAGCGTCGCAGCCGCAGCATCGGTCTGGAACAAGTTGGAAGCGCTTATTGGAGCGGGTTGCGCGCCCCAAACGCTTGTTGCGCAGGATTTTGATTCTCTGCGCGCATGCGGCCTCAGTCGTCAGAAACAAGGTTATGCACGGTCGCTTGCGGATATGGTGTTGTCGGGTGCGTTACCGCTAGACGCGCTGCCGGACGATGACGAAGAGGCGATTGCCTACCTCACCCGCGTAAAAGGAATCGGGCGCTGGTCCGCCGAAATCTATCTATTGTTCGCCGAAGGGCGCCCTGACATTTGGCCCGCCGGTGACCTTGCCGTTCAGGAAGCTGTGGGGCGATTGCTGAAGCTCGAACAGCGGCCCTCAGAAAAGCAGGTTCGCGAAATTGCGGAAAGATGGCGTCCCCATCGCGGCGCCGCCGCCATTTTCACATGGCACATTTACGCGAAGGGTTTTCAAGCGATTTAGAGCTTTAAATGTTTATTCAAGCCCATGACCTCCAGCAGGAATGTCTTGGGTTTTTTGAAAAACTTGCTCTGCCGATTTACGCTAAGGCCAAGCAAAGCAGCCGCCTCCATGGCAAAATGCACGCAGTTTCGCTTTCCCAGATTATAGCTTTTGCCCGGCAGGTTCCGCCATTTGTCAACAAACGCCATGAAGCGGTTATACTCCGCATCGGACAGTGTGACCGTGAAATGCGGATTACTATCCGCGATATATTTGGCGTCCTTTGTTTCTACCATGCCCTTAACGGCGCCCATGAGAATGGCGGGCGACACACTGACAGCCGTAAAGCCATAATTGGTGTCCACATTTTGCCCGGTAGAGTCCACTGTGCCTTTCAACTTCACAAAAGCGTGGGGGAAATGATCGCCAAAGTCGTGGCTATAGAAAGTCGCGACTACTTCGGCCTGGGCGGCACCGGGCATTTGGCTGAGAAATGCGGCGAACAAGAGTGACAGATACCGAAACATATTGTCTCCTTAGACACGTTAGATTTATCCCGCCTGTATCAGTGCCGCAAGAAACAGTTGACGTTTTGCGCAAATTGCTGTGGCTGACAGCCATGTGAATTAGGGGAGCGATAAGCATGTCGGGAAGCCAGAAAAGTATCTTCATTACAGGAGCTGCGTCCGGATTGGGGCGTGAGGTCGCACGCTATTTCGCGAATGTCGGCTGGTTTATCGGACTTGCCGATGTCAACGAAAAGGGCCTCGACGAGACCGCTGCCCTGTTGCTGCCGGGTCAATTTTCGCGCCACAAGCTTGATGTGACTGATCGCGCGCAATGGAAAAAGGCGGTTGCGGAATTTGCCAAGCGCACCGACGGACATATGACCGTGCTGTTCAATAACGCCGGTATCGGCTCAGGCGGACCCATTCAGGACATGACGGACGCGGACATCGACAAGATGATTGCCGTCAATTTGACCGGGGTTATCAGCGGGACGCGCGCCTGTTTTGACCTGTTGAAAAATACGCCCGATGCATGCGTTTTGTATACCAGTTCTGCTGCCGGCATTTACGGTTCAGCCGGTCTTAGCGTGTATAGCGCAACGAAGTTTGCCGTGCGTGCGCTCGCCGAGGCGCATGACATTGAATGGCGGCCTTATGGCATCAAGGCCCGCAGCCTCATGCCCGGATTTATCGACACCAACATCATCGCCGCCGTCGACTCGGGCAGCAACATGAGCGGTAAAGACAAGCTGCAGTCAGCAGGCGTCGAGGTCAGCCCTGTGGCGATTATCGGCCCTGCCGCGTGGGAGGCCATTCACGGCAACAAGGTGCATACCCCAGTCAACAAGATGGCCAAACAACTCGCCTTTGCGGCACGCTGGTTCCCCAATCGCTTGCGTAAGCAACTGGGCCTATTAGGCGGCCTTGGCGACGTTGTTAAGCCGGGCTAGTCATTGCATCTATCGCGCGGGCGAGGTCAATGTCGCGTTGCGACAGGCCGCCCGCGTCATGAGTGGTTAGCAGGATTTCGACACGGTTGTACACGTTGAACCATTCGGGGTGATGGTCTGCTTTTTCGGCAACGATGGCGACGCGCGCCATAAAACCGAACGCTTCGGCAAAGTCCTTAAATCGCACAGTCCGTCGGATGCCGCCCGCTTGCGCGTCAAATGTCCATTCCGGCAACGATGCCAACGCATCAGCCCGCGCTTGATCATTCAGCTTTGAAACCTGCATTGTCACATCCTGCTTTTGCAATTGAACGAAATCATGCCTAAGTCGCGCGATGACAATCCGTCAAGCATCCATCCTGACCCTCACGCTTGAGAATGTTGCCGTTTACCGAGGCAACCGGGTGGTATTGCGCGACCTTTCCTTATCTGCGGCAAGCGGCGAAATCCTCTGGATCCGTGGCGCGAACGGGTGCGGCAAGTCAACGTTGCTGCGCCTGATTGCCGGGTTACTCATGCCAGAGGCCGGTGAGATGGCTGTGGAGGGCAGAATCGCGCTAGCAGACGAAAATCTGGCGCTGGATCCCAATTTGACCGTGGCGACTGCGCTGAACTTCTGGGCAAAGATGGATGATGCTGGCCCAGAAATGCTGGAAACAGCCATGACCGACATGGACTTGCAAAGCCTGCGCGACATGCCTGTTCGCTACTTGTCGACGGGGCAGCGCAAACGCGCGAGCATTGCCCGCCTATTGGCATCGAACGCCGGGATATGGTTACTGGACGAGCCGTATAATGGGCTCGACAGTGCAAGCTGCGCGCGCCTAGATCAAGCTATCAGCCGTCATGCAGCTTCAGGCGGCATCATACTTGTCGCCGCGCACCAGCATCCGTCGATCAACGTCACGTTAAGCCTCGTCATGGACCGTGCAGGGCGCGCCGCATGAGGTCGTTCCTTGCCTTGGTGTCGCGCGAAGTCCGGCTAGCTTGGACCGGCGGCGGGCTATGGTTGCCCGTAATATTCTACCTTGCGGTGGCGACATTGTTTCCCTTTGTCACAGGACCGGACAAAGCACTTTTGGCGCGCACCGGCGGTGGAATATTGTGGATTGCAGCTTTGCTGTCGACGCTATTGCCAATTGAACGCCTTATCCTTCCGGACAGGCAAGCAGGGGTATTGGACCAACTTGCCCTGCGCGGCTGGTCTGATGAGAGCATCGCCGCCGCGAAAATCGCGGGACAAATACTGGCTTTTGGCATTCCGCTTCTTTTGGCCACGGTGCTGGGATCAGCGCTGATTGGTTTGCCTGAGGCAAAGCTGCCTGTGTTGCTCTTAGGTCTTGCCTTCGCCCTGCCCGCACTATCTGGCCTATCGGTGACCATCGCGGCGCTGACCGCTGGGCTGAGTGGAGCGAGTGCGCTGGGCGGTCTGTTGTTCGTTCCGATTGCGATCCCGCTGCTTGTCTTTGGCGCAGGAACATTGTCCGAAGCTCCCGGCAACGCGATGCAATTGTTGGCGGCGACTGCGCTTGCCATTACCGCGCTGTCGCCATTCGCCGCTGGAGCAGCCTTGCGCGCAGGGCGCACATAAGAAACAAAGCTGGGGCCGCGTGGTTATCTTGTTCTAACGCAGGAGAATATCATGCAGAGTATCTGGCTCATCGTGGTCGTTTTGGGCCCATTGCTCCTTATTGCCGCCATCATAACAATGACGGTTCGCAACAAGATGAACTCAACGCCACAAAGCGAGGCTTTTACCGAACGCGCCACCCACCAGCGAAAAGAAGAAGAGGCTGGCGAACCGCATGAGGTCAACGGTCCCCTAGGGTAACACCCTATTGCGCGGACAACTTTTGCGCATAGCCATTGGCAACCATTGCCTCAACCATGTCAAAAAGCTTTTCCGGGTCTTGCGCGCGCAACACTGGGATACTGGCTTCCATGCCTTCCGCGATAACAATCTCACGCCTACCGGACGCAACGGCTTCCCATATCAGTCGTGCAACCTCCGTGGGATCAATCCCGTTGTCGATCGCTGCATCACTTACGCCGCGGACACTGCCATCGGCGTTAAGCGCGTTGCGTGACACGTTGGTGCGCACGGACCCTGGCGCCACGACTAATATTTTCATCCCCTGCCCTGCAACTTCGCTACGCAGCGCATCCGCATAACCGATTAGGCCATGCTTAGCCGCGCAATATGCCGTGCGCATGGGGATGCCCGCTTTACCTGCCACGCTCGAAATCATCACGATCTGACCAGTGCCCCGTGCGACCATATGGTTTAGCAACGCCTGCGTCAGCGCAATTGGCGCGAGCAAGTCAACATCGACGATACGCTGGTACACGGAAAACGCGGTGTCAACGGCGGGTGATCGTTGCGAAATACCGGCATTATTCACGAGAACATCGACCGCACCGCGATAGTCGGTTGCCTTCGCAATGACATCAGGCAAAGCTGCGTAATTTGTTGTATCGAACGGCAGAACCAAGCACCGATCCGCAGCGCCGGTTTCGACGGCAACACGCTCCATCTCGGCCACATTGCGGCCCGATAAGATCGCGTGTCCGCCTGCGCCAACAAAGGCCTTTGCTAGCGCCTCACCAATGCCCGACGATGCGCCCGTTATCCAAGCGGACCTGATTGCCCTGTCATATGCGGCCTCCTTTGGGTTGTTAGGTCAACGGCTGCTCGACACGAGTCAAGACATTCCAGCTTGCACTTTGTCAATCCGCGCACCACATGCGTTAAATGCTTATAGAAACCGAACTTACGCCGAACCCCGCGACCATCAAATTTCTTCCAGGTCGCGTCGTCATGGACAGCGGCACACGCGACTTTGCGAGCCCTGAAGAAGCCGAAGCATCGCCTTTGGCTGAAGCGCTGTTTGCGCTTGGCGATGTCACGGGCGTTTTCTTCGGTCATAGCTTCATTTCGGTGACGGCCGCACCCGGAACCGAATGGTCTAGACTAAAGCCTGATGTCCTTGGCATTTTGCTAGATCATTTCAGTGCCAACATGCCTTTGTTCAAGCCAGCCGCCGCTGGCTTCGCTGTTCCGTCGGCAGATACCGACTATCCCCTCGATGATCCGGCAGATGCCGACATCGTCGACCAGATTAAAGAGCTTATCGAAACACGCGTGCGTCCAGCGGTCGCCAATGATGGCGGCGACATTGTGTACCGCGGTTTCCAGAAAGGCGTCGTGTACCTCCAGATGCAGGGCGCCTGTTCCGGCTGCCCATCATCATCCGCAACACTGAAGAATGGAATCGAACAACTGTTGAAGCACTATGTGCCAGAAGTTAGCGAAGTACGCGCTGCGTAACCTTGTTTTGAAAGTATATTTATGACCACCCCATTGAACGACCAAGCGCTTGACCAACTGTTTCGTGAGGCGCGCAGCTTCAATGCCTATCTCGACAAGCCAGTCGAGGAAACACAGCTTCACGCTATTTGGGACCTGATGAAATTCGGGCCGACCTCCGCCAATTGTTTGCCCGCGCGCATGATCTGGTGCAAAAGTGATGCAGCCAAGCGAAAGCTTGCCGCACTGGCGATGCCGTCGAACGGGGAGAAAATCATGAGCGCGCCGGTTACGGTAATCATTGGCATGGACCTCGAATTCTACGAGCAATTGCCGGAGTTGTTTCCGCATGCCGATGCCCGCAGCTGGTTTGTCGGCAACGATGCGCTCATTGAAAAGACCGCTTTCCGTAATAGTAGCCTTCAGGGCGCCTATTTCATGCTGGCCGCCCGCGCGCTGGGGCTAGACACCGGACCCATGTCCGGATTCGACAACAAGTCCGTCGATGAAGCATTTTTTGCAGGTACAAATATACAGTCGAACTTTATCTGCACATTGGGTTACGGCGACGACAGCAGCATTTTCGATCGCAGTCCTCGCCCGGACTTTGATCGCTTCAATAGCGTCGCCTAAAAACAATAGCGACGACCAAGCCCCATGCGCACACTTGTCATCGACACAGCCACGCGGGCCTGCTCAGTCGCTTTATTTGAAAACGACCATTTGCTCGCCGGCCACCATGAAATCATTGGCCGTGGCCACGCAGAACGATTGTTACCGCTGATCGCGGACTTGCCCGGTAACGGAAAAGCCGCCCGGATTATGGTCGACGTTGGCCCGGGCAGTTTTACTGGGATACGCGTGGGCTTGGCAGCGGCCAAAGCGCTTGGCCTTGCTTGGGCCGTTCCTGTCCATGGCTATGGGTGCCTAGCGCTGGTTTCGGCCATGGCGCGTAAGACACTGACATGCCCTGAACCAGTTGATGTCTTTATGACTGGCGGCCATGGCGAATATTTCTTTGAAGCTTTTGATGCGGCGGGTTTGTCCATGGCACCTGCCGCTTCGATACCGCCAGAGGGCGTGCCTAGCCGTGGCTCCGCAGGCTATGCGGCCGGGGACATAGAGCCGGTGGGAACGGAGTATCGTTGGATCCAAACACTGCCCGACGCGCGCGCGTGGTTTCACTTGCCCGAAAACAGCGCGCTGCCCCCGACAGCAATATATGGTCGCGCACCGGACGCTAAACCGGCCATTGCCATTTCATGATCCAGATTGTCACGGGCAGTCCGGCGGATGTCGCTGCCATAATGCCAATAATGGCTGATGCCTTCGACCCGGCATATGGCGAATCTTGGACAGCCGCCCAATGTCTCGCAACGCTCGTTCTGCCGGACTGTCAGCTTCTACTTGCAAGAGATGGTATTCATCTATGCGGTTTCGCGATCACGCGGTGGGTTCTTGATCAGGAGGAACTGCTGATGATTGGCGTCGCGCCGCAATATCAGCGACAAAAAGTCGGTGCATCATTGTTGAAGGACATTGAACAGAGTGCCAAACGTGCAGGCCGCAATATATTGTTCCTTGAAGTCCGGGACGGCAATCCAGCTTATGATTTCTATTACAAATCCGGATTCAAGCCCATTGGACGACGCAAAAGTTATTATAAAATGACAAATGGATTTAGTCCTGACGCAATTACCATGAGCCTTGATCTTTAATAAACATCATTAGTGGCGTTTCTTGACCATTTGACTTGGACTTGTTATGCACAACTCAAGTCGCAACTATAAAAAATGGGTCTAGGAGTTTTAAAATGTCACAAGAAAGTAACGATGTCGCTGAATTGTTAATTACACTAACCGCCGACATCGTCGCTGCGCATGTCAGCAATAACAGTGTCGCGGTATCGGATGTCGCCACTTTAATCGGCAATGTTCACACTGCACTCGCTGGCCTCAGCGGCAGCGCTGCTGCTCCCGAAATCGTTTTGGAACCTGCCGTTCCAATCCGTAATTCAGTGAAAAGGGAATTTATCGTCTGCCTCGACGATGGTAAGAAGCTGAAAATGCTCAAGCGCCACCTGATGACACATTATGGCATGACGCCCGATGATTATCGCGCAAAATGGGGTCTGCCGGCTGACTATCCAATGGTCGCACCTGCCTACGCCGAGCAGCGCCGTGAATTGGCGAAAGCCATTGGCCTTGGTCGCGCACCGGGTTCAGGACGCAAGAAAAAAGCCGCATAAGCGGCCTATAAATTCTAGCGAAAAAAGGTCGGGGTGGACGCTCCGGCCTTTTTCTTTGACGAATCGTGCCGTGCCACTAAATGTGTTGCGGGATGGACAGCAAAATCGACATTGAAGCGCTCTGCAACGAACGGGGCTTGCGCATAACGGATCAACGCCGCGTCATTGCGCGCGTCATCTCCGATGCGAGCGATCATCCTGATGTGGAGGAACTATATCGTCGCTCATCAGCGATTGATCCGAAGATATCAATTGCAACGGTGTATCGCACCGTTCGGCTGCTCGAAGAAGCCGGCATATTGGACCGCCATGATTTCGGTGATGGCCGCGCCCGTTATGAAGCCTCGCCCGAGGCGCACCACGACCATCTTATTGACGTCGAGACTGGAAAGGTCGTCGAATTCGTCGATCCCGAGTTGGAAGCGTTGCAAAAAATCATCGCCGAACGTCTGGGCTACCGCCTCGTTGACCATCGTATGGAGCTTTACGGCGTTGCCATCGACCGCAAGGATTGAGAGGCCTAATCCCGCGGCCTTTATCGCTGGGCAGTTCCTATTTGCGGCACGGCTGTTGCTAATGGCCACGAGCCTCGCCACTAGTCTTTTACTCCACAATGTCTGGCGCCTGTTCCGCAAGCCATCGCCGTGGCCGCGCTTGTTCCTGTTATCGATAAGCTGGACCAGCGGTATCGCCACCACGACTTCGGGCACGCGGTTACGTCGAAATGTATTTTATGCTGCCAATCACCATAGCTGGATCGACATACCCGTCATGTCAGGCGTCACAGGCTGCACCTTTGTTGCTAATGACGGCATAGAAGGATGGCCGCTGATTGGCTGGCTGTGCAAAATCAACAACACCATATTCGTATCGCGCGAGAACCGAGCAAGCGTAGGCAATCAAGTCGCGGATTTGCGCGCCGCGATGACGGGTGACCAGCCGGTTACCATCTTTCCGGAAGGCACAACGCATGATGGTTCGGGACTGCTGCCATTTAAACCGTCGCTTTTCGCGGCATTAGTTCCGCCACCGCCGGGCATGCTCGTCCAACCAGTGTATCTGAGCTACGGCCGCCATACGCAGCGTGTCGCGTGGGTTGGCGACGAAAAAGTGACCGAAAATTTCTGGCGGCTACTTTCCTATCTGCGCCCGATTACGGCAACGCTGCATTTTCTGGATCCTTTTGACCCCGCACATTATCCCGACCGCAAGGCCATTTCCGCAGAAGTCAGGGAACGGATTGGGATAGCGATGGAGGGTGGCGGCCACGGCAGACGGCATGTATAGGCCGCCGCTATGACGACGGATTCTCCTAAAACCTACGCAATCAAAAACTATGGCTGCCAAATGAACGTCTATGACGGCGAACGCATGGCGGAAATGCTGGCTGCGCAAGGCATGACAGCAGCCGATGAGAAATCATCTGCTGATCTGGTGGTGCTCAATACCTGCCACATTCGCGAGAAGGCCGCAGAGAAGGTCTATTCAGAAATCGGCCGCCTGCGCCGCAAGGATGGCAGCAGCCCGATGATCGCCGTTGCAGGTTGCGTGGCACAAGCCGAAGGCGGAGAGATTAGCCGCCGTGCACCTGAGGTGGACATTGTTGTCGGTCCGCAGGCGTATCACAATCTGCCGGATATGGTCGCAGCGGTAGGCCGCGGCGAGCGGGTAGTTGACCTCGACCTGCCCGGCCTCGATAAATTCGGCAAACTTCCGGCGCGCCGTAAACAGAACGCGACAGCCTTCCTGACGGTTCAGGAAGGTTGCGACAAATTCTGCACCTATTGCGTGGTGCCTTATACACGCGGAGCGGAAATCTCGCGCGGCTGGGACGACCTGATGAATGAGGCGCATGCGCTCGTTGATGCTGGCGCCAAGGAAATTACGCTACTGGGTCAGAACGTGAACGCATGGAGTGATGGCGACCGCGATCTGGGATCGCTGATCCGTGCGCTGGATAAAATTTCGGGTCTGTTGCGAATCCGCTACATGACCAGCCACCCGAACGACATGACCGACGGCCTTATCGCCGCGCATGGTGATGTCGAAAAGCTGATGCCGTTCCTGCATTTGCCTGTGCAGTCGGGCTCTGACCGTATCTTGAAGGCGATGAACCGCAGCCACAGCCGCGACAGTTACACGCGTATATTGGATCGCGTACGCGCCGTACGCCCGGATATCGCATTTTCTGGTGACTTCATTGTCGGGTTTCCGGGTGAAACCGATGCTGACTTTGAAGATACCATGCAACTAGTACGCGAAGTCGGTCATGCACAGGCCTATTCGTTCAAATATAGCCCCCGCCCCGGCACACCTGCCGCCGATATGGCCGAACAGATACCCATGGAGATAATGGACGAACGGTTGCAACGGCTTCAGGCGCAAATTGTCGCTGATCAGACCGCTTTTAATCGCAACACCGTGGGTCGCAGTTGTGACGTTCTGCTGGAACGGACGGGTAAATTGCCGGGACAGCTCATCGGAAAATCGCCGTGGTTACAATCTGTGCATGTTCTTGCGCCGGACCTTTCTATCGGCAATATCGTTACTGTGCAGATTACCGATTCCGGACCCCTTAGCTTAAAAGGTGAACCAGTGATGAGAGCAGCCGCCTGAATGGCCAAAAAAGCCCAAGCGCAAGCCGGAGATTTGTCCCGGCTGGAGATGAGCTTCGACAAACCGCATCTGATTAACGCGGTATTTGGCGAATTTGACCGAAATCTGGTCACAATTGAGAATAGGCTGGGTGTCTATATTTCGGCGCGAGGGAACCGCGTTCAGATTGAAGGCGAGGCAGGCGCTATTGGGCGCACACGTGATGTCCTCAACGACATTTATTCGCGCATTTCGCGCGGACAGGAAATGGATAGCGAAGCGGTGCAGTCAATTATCGCAATGACGGCAGAGCCCACGCTTGACGGTATCGTTCGGAAAGACACGCCGGACGCACCCGGCATCATGATCCGCACCCGCAAAAAGACACTAGTGCCCCGTTCGGCAACACAAGTTCCATATATGGAGGCGCTTGCCCGCGACGAAATTATCTTCGCGCTTGGACCAGCGGGAACCGGCAAAACATATCTGGCCGTGGCGCAGGCTGTAGCAATGCTCATTACCGGCGCTGTCCAGCGCCTCGTTCTTTCGCGCCCAGCGGTCGAGGCCGGAGAGCGGCTTGGGTTCCTTCCTGGCGATATGAAAGAGAAGGTCGATCCTTATCTGCGCCCGATTTATGACGCGCTGTATGACTGCCTTCCCGCCGAGCAGGTGGAGCGTCGCATCGCCTCCGGTGAAATCGAGATCGCACCAATCGCTTTCATGCGTGGTCGTACACTGGCGGACGCGTTTATCATCTTGGACGAGGCGCAGAATACGACTGCTGCGCAAATGAAGATGTTTCTGACGCGTTTTGGCATGAACAGCCGCATGGTTATTTGCGGTGACCCGCATCAAGTCGACATTCCGGGCGGTGAGCGTATGTCTGGCCTGAATGACGCCGTTCAGCGGCTTGAAGGCGTCGGCGGTATTCAGACCATCCGCTTCAACAGCAGCGACGTTGTCCGCCATCCACTGGTCGGGCGGATCGTCGATGCCTATGAGGGCGGAAATGATTGATGTCGAATTAGACATAGGGCTGGACTGGAGCAACAGCGACTTTGGCCAGAATGAAATCGAAAAGGCAGTTGATGCTGCGGTCAAACACGCAGGTCTTCCCGGACTTGCCGACTATCCTGCACCTATTGAAGTCAGCATTAAGCTATCCGACGATGCCGAAGTTCATGCTCTAAATCGGGAATGGCGTGACAAGGACAAGCCAACCAATGTGCTGAGCTTTCCGGCGCTGGATGCGGATGAACTTCAAAGCTTTCGTCACCCCCACGAAGGTGGGGGACCATCTCCTGACCCTACAGTTTTCACTTCAGTACCGGAGATGGTCCCCCGCCTTCGCGGGAACGAGGAACATATAGAATTATTATTGGGCGACATCATCCTTGCCTATGAAACATGCGCCGCCGAAGCGGCTGAAAAGGGCATATCGGTCGCGCACCATGCGACCCATTTGGTTGTCCACGGGATGCTTCATCTGCTTGGTCACGATCACATCGACGATGAAGAGGCCGAAGCGATGGAGGCGCTGGAGGTAAAAGCGCTTGCATCCATGGGGCTTCACAATCCATATGACGTTTAATTCCATCAATAAGAGGCCAATACGCTTCCATTATGCCTGAGGGTGACAGTTTTAGCGGTTCTAAAACCGCAATCGACGACGACAACGACGGACGAATATGGCAGCGACTGAAGGCGATGTTCTTTGGCCGCGATCATGAGCCAACCTTGCGCGAGCAGCTTGAAGAAGCCATTGCCGAGCATGAAGAAGACACCGAAGATAGCGACAGGCCCGATACGGGTGGCGATTTAACTGCGGTCGAACGCACGATGCTACGCAACCTGCTGCATTTCAGCGAACATCGTGTGGACGATGTCATGGTCCCGCGCAGCGACATCATCGCTATTGAAGAAAGCGCGGGCTTTCCCGATTGTATCGCGGCATTTGTCGAACATGGCCACAGTCGGCTTCCAGTATATCGCGACTCGCTCGACAGCGTTATCGGGATGATTCACATCAAGGATGTCTTCGCCGTGCTTGCGACGGGCCAGACGCCGCCGGAAAGCCTGGAATCCTTCATTCGGCAACCACGGTTCGTGCCCCAAAATATGAGCGTGCTGGCCCTGCTGGACGAAATGCGCCGCACGCGCACGCATCTCGCCATCGTGCTGGACGAATATTCGGGGACCGAAGGTTTGGTCACCATAGAAGACCTTGTCGAAGAAATCGTCGGCGAAATCGAGGACGAGCATGACGAAGAGCCGGAAGCAATGTTTGTTCGGCTTAGCCCCGATATGTGGGAAGCCGACGCCCGTGCCGAGCTTGATGACTTGGCCGAAGCAATCGACTCGAAGCTCGCTGAAGTCGAGGAAGACGTCGGCACGCTGGGCGGCCTTGCTTTCGTAATCGCAGGGCAAGTGCCGGACGTCGGTCAAATGCTGCTGCATGAGGCAAGCGGATGGAAACTTGAAATATTGGAAGCCGACGAAAAGCGGGTAACGCGGATTCGCCTGTTTGCACCAGTGTCGGACCCCGACGAAGTGGGCGAATAAGTTTCAGCCAGCTAGCTTTGCAGCACGTATTCGCCAGTTTTCTGCCAAAGTTTCCAGCTGGGCGAGCTCCAATAATTGCGGGGCGGCATCGGGTGCCTTGTGACCAGTGCCAATAAGTAGGCGGAACACTCGCGCTATGGTCCAGTCATGCGGCGCTTGCTCGATTTGCAGAATATGATCGCCAGGTACGACGAGCCCCTCTTCCAGCACGCGCAAATATCCGCCGCTACGACCGGTTTTGATGACGGCACCGGACAGGCCGTGCACGCCGAAATGGTGATCGAGTTTCCAGCACGGCTGACGTCCCTGCGCCACTTCGACCAATGCCTTTCCAATGCGAAAACGGTCGCCGATGCGCAGGCGATCTTCTGTAAGGCCTGAGGCGCTGATATTTTCGCCAAATGCTCCAGCTTGATCAAGCAATGGATGCGTAAAATTCTCGCCCGCAAAATGGGCTATCCATCTGGGATAATGTTCTGCCGGATAGAAATGAACCGCCTTATCAACCCCACCGTGCACGGTCGCATCGCCGACTTCATCACCTTCAAACCCCAAAAAACCAAGCTTTACTGGCCGGTCAACCGGCGCGCGTGCCATGGCGCTCATCGTACCATCGTTTCGAAAGGGCTTAGGGCGGCCAATCAGCAGCGTGTCAATTTGGGTGTTGATCATATGGACATCAATATATTACCGAATCCCTGAGCAGCAATCACGAAGTGATTGCGACCGTCGCAGGGCCTCTATCAGACCCAGAGCAAACTTTGAAGCGCCCTTCAACGGACACAGCCGCCGAAGCGGCCGCTGCTCAGGGCTACGGTATTCTGTCAGATCCTTACCATTGTCATTGTCATTGGCATTTTGCGCCTTGGCCGATAAAAGCGCCACGATGCAAACCAGCGACCTTCGCATTGCGCTATTTAGCGGCAACTACAATTATGTGCGCGACGGCGCAAATCAGGCGCTTAATCGCCTTGTGGGCTATCTGCTTGGTCAGGGCGCATCCGTGCGCGTTTATTCACCGATCGTAGAGAATCCTGCATTTCCGGCTACCGGTGACATGGTGAATACGCCCTCAATGGCGATCCCTTTCCGACCCGAATATCGTTTACCACTGTTGCTCTCTGCGAAGGTTAAGCGCGACCTTAATGCATTCAGCCCAAATGTGGTGCATATTTCCAGCCCAGACCGTGTTGCGCGCCAAGCCGTGAAGTGGGCCCGCAAGCGCAACTTGCCTGTGCTATCTTCAGTTCACACCCGTTTCGAAACCTATTTCCGATATTATAACATGTCCTTTGCTGAGCCGTTGGTAGAGGCGTGGTTGCGCCGACTGTACCGCAAATGCGATGCGCTCGTCGCGCCGTCCGAAAGCTTCGCGCAAGTGCTGCGCGAGCAACGGATGAACTATGACATCGATATATGGTCACGGGGCGTTGATCGCGAAATTTTCAATCCGGGTCGACGCGACCTCGAATGGCGGCGAGCCCAAGGCATAGCGGACACGCCAGTCGTCATCGGCTTCCTCGGTCGTCTCGTCATGGAAAAAGGCTTGGACGTCTTTTCGGACGCCATCGATCAACTTCGCCGACGCAAGGTCCCACATCAGGTGATGGTTATTGGCGAAGGTCCAGCACGCGGTTGGTTCGAAAGCCGGCTGCCCAATGCCAGATTCGTCGGCTTTCAAGGCGGTCAGGATCTCGGCCGCGCTGTGGCTTGCATGGATTTATTGTTCAACCCAAGCGTCACCGAGACTTTTGGCAACGTCACGCTGGAGGCCATGGCATGTGGCCTTCCGGTCGTTGCTGCCAAGGCGACGGGCAGCCAGAGCCTAGTTGAGGACAATGTGTCAGGTCGCTTGGTGATGCCCGGCGCGATTAACAAATTTGCAGATGTACTTGGAGCCTATTGCACGGATGATGATCTGCGTGCACGCCATGGCGCAGCGGGGGAGCAACGCGCGCTGAACTACAGCTGGGACGCGATAAACCAGACGGTAGCCGACACCTATATCCGCCTCATCCGCCAACGTGCGGCACGGTCGATTGCGGCGCGCTGATCCGGTTTTCGCAACACGGCATAAAGGTAAAAGGTTGCGTGTGAACGCTCCAGCACACAGGATGCACGCATGACCGACCTTTTCGATGACGGCTCCGCCGTTCAGGCACATACGCCTCGGAACGCACCACTCGCGGACAAGCTGCGTCCGGCTAGTCTTGATGATATCATTGGACAGGCACATCTCACTGGCCCGGACGGAGCGATTGGTCGGATGGTCGCGGCTGGCAAATTGTCGTCCATGATCCTCTGGGGTCCGCCCGGCACTGGCAAGACCAGCATCGCGCGACTGCTCGCAGATGCGGTCGACATGCATTATAAACCGATTTCAGCGGTTTTTTCTGGCGTTGCCGATTTGAAAAAGGCTTTTGCCGAAGCGGAAATGATCGCCCGCACTGGCAAGCAAACACTGCTGTTCGTAGACGAAATACATCGTTTCAATCGCGCGCAGCAGGATGGGTTCCTGCCCTTTGTCGAAAGCGGCGTTGTGACTTTGGTGGGAGCGACCACTGAAAATCCGTCGTTTGAACTGAACGCCGCCTTGCTTTCGCGCACGCAGGTGATGGTGCTGCACCGCTTGGATGATAATGCCTTAGCAACCCTTCTTACGCGCGCAGAAGAAGTCATGGCCCGCCCCCTGCCCGTCACGGCGGACGCACGTTCGGCCCTCATCTCCAGCGCAGATGGCGACGGGCGCTTTTTGCTGAATCAAGCCGAGACCTTGTTTTCCATCGCGATTGAGCGGCCACTTGATCCCCCGGCAATGGCCGGTTTGCTGCAACGGCGTATGCCGGTGTACGATAAGGATCGCGAAGGCCATTACAACCTCATATCTGCCTTGCACAAAAGCCTGCGCGGTTCGGACCCGCAAGCCGCGCTCTATTGGATGGCGCGGATGCTGGTGGCAGGTGAAGAGCCCTTATATGTCCTGCGTCGATTGGTCCGCTTTGCCAGCGAAGACATTGGCCTCGCTGACCCGCATGCGCTGGTCCAATGTCTCGCCGCCAAGGACGCCTATGAATTTCTGGGTAGCCCAGAGGGTGAAGTGGCGATTGTGCAAGCCTGCCTGTATCTGGCGACCGCGCCCAAATCGAACGCAGCTTATAAGGCGCAAAAGGCAGCTTGGAAAATGGCGCGGGATACGGGCTCACTCATGCCCCCCGCTCATATCCTGAACGCACCGACAAAGCTGATGAAAGATATCGGCTATGGCAGCGGCTATGCCTATGATCATGACAGCGATGAAGGTTTCTCCGGCGCAAATTATTGGCCCGACGAGATTGCGCCAAGCACATTATATGCGCCCGCCGAGCGTGGTTTTGAGCGTAAGGTTCGCGAACGACTGGATTATTGGGACCGGTTGCGTGCCCAAAAGAAGGCGCCCGACGCATAATCTATGACTAAGCCCCGTTTCTCACGCTTCGCTTGCGCTGATTGGTCGGGTGCGAAAGGTAGCCGACATGCCGGTATCGCGCTTGCGGTGTGCGAACTTGGCGCCGCCGCGCCTCAGCTGGTGTCGCCGCCTGGCGGCATCTGGTCGCGTCAGGAGATCGCGCAATGGCTATTGGCGCAGGACGACGATTTGCTCATCGGTTTCGACTTCAGCTTTGCACCTCCATGGGTCGAGCGTGGAAGCTATCTTCCCGGTGAGGTGCTTCCCACAACTGCGAAGGCGTTCTGGGCCTATGTAGAGGAGGAATGCAACGACCCTGATCTTGGCGCAGCCTCGTTCCTAGAAACGCGGCATCGCCGTCATTTCTATTTTGGCGCAGCTGACGGAATAAAGGCCGATTTCCTGCATTGGCGGCAATGCGAAATATCGAATAAGAACAGCAGCGGTAAAACCTCGACTGTATACGATTCCATCGGCGCGGCTCAGGTTGCCAAAGCGAGTTTTGCTGGCATGCGATTCTTGAACCACGTGTCTAACCATGTGGCAATATGGCCATTCGACCCACTTCCAGACGACGGCCCAGTGGTGGTCGAAATATACACCACAATCGCCGCCCGGGCCGCTGGCGTTGCAAAGGGGCGGAGCAAGATTCGCGACGCCGTTTCACTGGATAACGCCTTACGCGCGCTCGATTCACAGCCACATGCCCCCATGGATCGCTATTCGGATCATGCCACAGACGCCATGCTCACGGCAGCGTGGCTGCGCTTAAACGCCGAAAATCCTGATTTCTGGACACCAAAATCATTAAATTGCGAAATTGCTGTAACAGAGGGCTGGACCTTTGGCGTAGTTTAACGCTATGGGACCCGCCGAGTGCCGGCTTAGCTCAGTTGGTAGAGCACCTGATTTGTAATCAGGGGGTCACGAGTTCGAACCTTGTAGCCGGCACCAGCTTTTTCCTCATCTTTTGACGATGCTGCACCTGAACGTGGCGTTTAACTGGTCACAGCAAGCCACAGCGCCTGCTCCCGTCTTTAAATCGCGGTCAGCCGCATGATATGCACGCTTTCGGCCTTCATAGGCGGCAACGCGAGGCCGTGCTGCGACAACCATGCGCCGTCCGCCTCATCATTGCCGAACGGTCCGTGTGTTAAGCGATAGCGCACACGCGCGTCCAACATCGGCAGCTTTAATGACGGGGCGTGGCGCTGAGTCTGCGGATGGATGCGATATATGAGGACGAGCACATCATGGGGCGTTCCATGCGCTTGCCACAACAAACCGTCGTTGCCCTCGCCTACCCAAACTTGACCGCTGTGCAGTTGGTCGCGATGCCGTTTATACGTGGATATCCAACCAGCCAAATCGGCGCGGTCCGTTGCGCTCAATCGCCGGACATCAAGTTCCACACCAAAGTGCCCAGAAAGCGCCACGCCGCCGCGAAAAGCCATCGACTGGCTCCGCCCAGTTGCATGGGCTGGCGAAGCACCGATATGGGCACCCATGATTTCTGGCGGCATGAACTGCAGGAAGCCGCGCTGGATTGCTACCCGGCTGACTGCGTCAATATTATCGCTGGTCCAGAACCGATGGCTATATTGTGCCATGCCCGCGTCAATTCGCCCGCCGCCGCCTGCACAGGCCTCGATCTCGATATCGGGAAATGTAGCGCGCAAGCGGGCCATAAGCGCGTATGCACCGCGCACCTGCGCACGATAAGCGGGGCGGTTGCCAGCGGCGATAATGTCGCGATTATGGTCCCATTTCAGATATGCGACGGGCAGCTCGGCCAACAATGTGGCAATTTTCTCGAAGAGATAGTCTTGCACGTCGGCGCGCTGCATATCGAGTGCCAGCTGGTTGCGCGATGCAAGCAACGGCCTGCCATCCACCGACAATGCCCAATCCGGGTGACTGCGATATAATTCGCTATCCGGACTGACCATTTCAGGTTCAATCCAAAGCCCAAATTCCATACCCAGACCGACGACATGGCGCGCCAGTGGCAGTAATCCATTGGGATATTTGCGGCTGTCGGCCCACCAGTCGCCTAACGAGGTGCGGTCGTCGTCACGCCGTGCGAACCAACCGTCGTCTAGCACGAAACGTTCGATGCCGACACCAGCAGCGGCAGTGGCCAAATCCAATAAGGCGGCCTCGTCATGGTTGAAATAGAAGCCTTCCCACGTGTTTAAATGCACGGGCCTTGAACGCATCTTACCGCCGGGCCAGCCTATTCGGGCACGAATGGCCTTATGAAAATTCTGCGCCACATCATTGGCATCGACGCCGCAGGTCGCCAGCATATCGGCGGTACTGATGCTCTCCCCGGCAGCGAGCCGCACTTCACCGGGTAAAAATGCCTCGCCCATTTGCCATTGAAAGCGGCCATCATCGATCCATTCTATGTGCTGTATATGATTGCCGCTCCAGCCAAGCTGCGCGCCAAAGGTTGCGCCCTTGGCTTCGACAATTGCACCCGGAAAGCAATCATGCGACGTGATCCCGCGCCGGTTCTCGCGCCGCCACATACTGCGCGTCAGATGGTCGGTGATGGCAACAAATTCGCTATTATGCTTTCCGGAATATGACCGCACGGTGCGCGCGTCATCCGGCAAAGGAACGACGCCCGACGCCAGCCAGATAATGTCCAGCACCCCTTCACCACAATTGGTGAGCGTTGTAGACAAGGTCAGAACATTGCCCGTCATGGTGAGCGACACCGCAACTTCGATATCGGCCACATCGTCGTGAAGTGTTATCACCGCGCTGCGCGTGGCCTGTGTAACGCTGCAACGCGTTGCCTGAAAGCTCCAGTCCGCGCCCGCACGATATACCAACACTGCAGGCGCGCCGAACCAACCAACGCCGCCACCGGGGGAAATCGTCAATGGCTGATCAAAATGCGGCGAAAAGCTCGGCTCGGGTCGCGTATCGCGCAGCGCCACATCAGGCATGGCCCCATTTGGTAGCCGCAAACCCCAATAGCGCCACAAGGGCGCTTCGCCTAGACAGTGTTCCAGTATCGCAGTGACATCGTCCCCGTGCAGGATAATCCATTCTGGCTTTATCTGGTTCAACTGCATTTGCCCCCCCACATCAACGCAATTATTTGCACGCAGCTGATGCCTTTGTACAAATCAAGCGTCTGTTCTACCTTGCCTTGCGGCACCGGTCAGAACAGAATCTGACATTCTCCCAATCCTTCGCCCATTTTTTGCGCCATGCAAAGGGCCGGTTACAAGCTGCGCACATCTTTGACGGTAGGTCGGCTTTACGAACCATTTTGGGCATGCGGCATCCTGTGCAAAAGCGATGAGTAAAACGCGGCGTTACATTTTTATCGCATTGTTTCCTATAATTTTGTGCATGAAACTAACTATTTGCTGCGCAGCATTTGTAAGGTTATTACCCCTTATGCCTTACGGCGGCTCAGAGGGGATGCTGGGGGCAAGATATGATTTCATCCCCAGAAAAAACCCGGAAAATCGGGGGTCGAAGGTTAAACAGGAGAGTGAAAATGAAATTGGGAAATCATCTGTTGCGCGCTGCCATGCTATCTACGATCAGCATCGCGTCGCTGAGCGCCGGTTCGGTCGCATACGCACAAGACACTGCCCCACAGGCAGAAGATAATGCAGACGAAGACGTCATCATCGTAACCGCGACGAAGCGCGAACAGACGCTTCAAGAAGTGCCAGTCGCCGTTTCCGTAACATCGGCTGCTGCCATTGAACGCTCGCAGGTTCGCGATCTTAAAGATTTGCAGACCTTGGTTCCAACACTTCGTGTCAGCCAGTTGCAAAGCTCGGCCAACACCAACTTCATCATTCGCGGTTTCGGTAATGGCGCCAACAACCCGGGCATCGAAGGATCGGTCGGCGTATTCATCGACGGCGTCTATCGTTCGCGTTCGGCTTCAGCGATCAGCGACCTTCCCAACCTGCAACGCGTCGAAGTGTTGCGTGGCCCACAATCGACCCTGTTCGGTAAAAACGCCTCCGCTGGCGTTATCTCGATTGTTACTGCTGCGCCTAGCTATGAATTCGGCGGATCTGCTGAACTGAGCTATGGCAATCGTAACGCAATCGTAGCGAAGGCCGACATTACCGGCGCAATCTCTGACAATATGGCTTTCAGCCTTGCTGGCGGCATCAACAAGGCTGACGGCTACGGCACCAACCTGACCGACGGATCAAAAACAAGTGAGCGTAACCGCTGGTATGGCCGCGCGCAGTTGTTGATTGAGCCTTCCGAGACCTTCAAGCTGCGTTTCATTGGCGATTATGACAAGATTGACGAAAATTGCTGCTTTGTGGGCAACGTCTTCGACGGTCCAACTGGTGCCGCTATTCGTGCCATTGGTGGCAAAGTGAACTCGGCCGGTATCTTCAGCTACAAGGAATATCAGAACTTCGCGTCGGAAAACAAAATCACTAACAGTGGTATTTCGATGCAGGCTGATTATGAACTCGGTTCGTTGAACGTAACGTCAATCACCGCATATCGTGAGTCACGCGCCAAAACCAACGCCGACAGCGATTTCACCAGTGCAGATTTGATCGGCCAAAACCGCGGCGATGTGGATATCAACACGAAAACGCAGGAATTGCGTTTGTCCTCGGATTTTGACGGTCCACTCAACTTCTTGATTGGCGCCTATTATTTCGATGAAAGCATCAATAACAAGCAGGCGCTTACACTGGGCAAAGATTTCCGAAACTTCGCCAATGCGTTGACGGGTGGTCAATATGTAGGATTAGAACCCACCATCCGTGCTTTGGCAGGTGTTCCTGCGTCCGCAGCCCCGTTTGGCGGCCAAGGTCAGGGACGCTTTGAAGATTGGGATTACAAGAATAAGGCTTATTCTGTTTTCGGTACGGCCGATCTAGAGCTTACCGATGGTCTTGTTCTGACTGGTGGGTTCAACTATACCAAGGACAAGAAGTCCCTTGCAAGCAACACAACCATCACAGATGTGTTCTCGCGGATCGACCTTATCCAAGTTGCCGCCAATGCGGGCGTACCTGCGGTTATTCCAACTGGCGCAGCCGGCAATACCAGCACATTGTATCCGCGCATCACGGCTTGCCCGAATAAAAATGGTGCGCCAACCGCTTGTAATCCGTTCCTTCCTTTTCAGGCATTGCAATTCTTGCCACCATTCCTGAATCTCCCGAATGCGGTGGAAGATGGCCGCACGAGCGATGGCAAGCTGACCTATTCGGCACGTGTGGCATGGAAAGCGACGGATAATATCAACCTGTACGCCAGCTATGGCACAGGTTTTAAGGCAACGTCGTGGAACATGTCGATTGACTCACGTCCGTTCGTCTCGGATTTTGTCGCGGGTTCACCTGCACAAGGCGCACCGATAACGGCGTCAGCCATTCGCACAGCCGGCCTTGCATTGCCTAACCTCACCAGCGGCACGCGTTATGCGCTTCCTGAAGAGGCAAAGGTTAAGGAATTGGGCCTGAAAGCAAAGTGGGAACGCGTTGCATTCAACCTGACGATCTTTGATCAGTCGATCAAAAACTTCCAGGGTAACAGCTTCATTGGTACAGGCTTTGTTTTGTCGAACGCCGGCAAGCAATCCGTCAAAGGCATCGAATTCGACAGCAGTGTCAATCCGATCGACGCGTTGCAATTGCGCGCGGCCTTCGTCTATCTTGACTCGAAATATGACAGCTATGTCGGCTCACAATTTGGCAACATTAGCGGCCGTTCAGTTGGTGGAATTCCAAAGTTATCGACAACCTTGGGCGCCACCTACACAGCGCAGTTGAATGATAGCGCTGCTCTGATCCTGAATACCGATTACCACAGTGAGTCAAAGACCGTCATGAACGACGACCCAACTGCGGCACAGTATAAGCGTGAAGTAAAAGATCTAGGTGCAGCGGTAACGCTTCGCTTGGACAATGGCCTGCAATTCTCGCTTTGGGGTCGCAACTTGACGGACGCGAAATATCTCTCCGTCATTTTCCCAAGTGTTGTGCAGACCGGTTCAATTTCGGGCTATCCAAACGCACCGCGCACATTTGGCGTGTCTGCGAAATACAAGTTCTAATAACCGAGATCCTCGGGGGAGGATGGGTCGGGGTGGCGGAAGCTGCCCCGACCTTTTCTTTTAAGCGGTGCCGTCAACACCTCGCGCGCAAACGCATGTGACCATGCCGCTACTGGCCGCGCGATACTTGAATATAAAAACACCGGGAAAATGGTGCCCGAGGGCGGATTTGAACCACCGACACGCGGATTTTCAATCCGCTGCTCTACCCCTGAGCTACTCGGGCTACGCAGTAAAAAACGCGTGGGAGCGCAGCCTATAGAGAGGCGATATGCCCCTTGGCAAGCGCAAAATCAGTCTCCATCATCCCCACCGAAACTATCTTCGTAATCGGCAGGCGGACCAGGCACTTTATACCCTTCGTCCAGCCACTTCAGCAGGTCACGGTCCTTACAACCCTGACTACAAAAAGGTTTCGTTTCAGTCTGTTGAGGACGACCACATAACGGGCATTGATTAACTTTGCGCGACATGCACATGCCCATAGCCGGTCGCTTTTTCATCTGCAACCACGACCATCGGCGCGCCAGCCATCCGCACCGCTTGCGCGCGTACATCATCCCAGCCCGGCGATTCCAAAAGCCGCGCCACTGGTGGCACTGCCGTGACCGTTCGCGGACCGAAACCACTGGACTGTGAAACTTGGCGTAAAAGCCACAACGCTTGTGTCTCGTCAGAGAGAGCCGCAATGCGCGTGGCGAATAGATGATCGAGCACCGATGGCCGCGGCCGGGCGCGCACAATTTGCATCAATCCATAGCCATTAATCGCTGTCCGCTCAAAAGGGCGGCAATCTGAAGCGGCGGCGGCATCGAGTATGCCCGCGATGTCGGACCGCTGGGCCTTGGATTCCATCGACACGAAATCCACCACCACCATGGCGCCGACTTGATACAGCCGCAACAAGCGGGCAATCTCGGTTGCGGCAACGCTGTTGATAGCAAACGGATCGCCGATGCCATCAACATCGAACACTAGTCCGGCCTTCGTCCGCTGAAAACTAATCACGACATCGCCAAGATTGGACTCACCGGCCAGCGCCGCGTCAAAGGCAGCGTCGAGTGGCTTTGTTGATATTGGCAAGCCCATCTGCGCAATGCGGCGATCCCACAATGCAGCCTTATCGCATCGCACCGCTTCCAAGGTCTCGCACAAGGCGGCTTCAGCAGGCTTGATACGGCCGGGTTCGGCAATGGCCTCACGTATTATTTCAAAGCCGATATGTGCGCCTTCAGGGGCGCTGGTCTTACCCCGCAGGAGTATCTCCGTCCCCGATGCAGGCGTGATATATGCGCCCGAAGGCGTTTTCCGCTCAATGCGCCCTTCCCCATGCTCGCCGAGCACCCAATAAGCATCGCGTTGTATATGTATTTCGACAGGAAGGCCATTTTCGACAAGCGCCGTGCGTCGTTCGCCAGGCGCATCATCACGCCAGATTTCAATCAACGGAATATCCCGAAGCACGCAGTAAAAGGCGCGTTTCATACAGTGGTAAGCCGGTCACGCCCGAATGGCTACCCGCCATCCAGTCAATCAGCGCCTCTGCTTTGCCCTGAATGGCATAGCCGCCCGCTTTGCCAAGGCCTTCGCCGCTGTCGATATAAGCCGCAACCTCGTCATCGCCTAAGCGCTTGAACCGCACGATACTATCACATATCCGGCCACGTAGCCGCCCTTCCCCATCGATTACGGCAACGGCGCTCAAGACATGGTGGCGCCTACCGCTCAATAGTTGCAGAAAACTGCGCTGCATCTCTGCATCGGCCGCTTGCTGTAAGATACGGCGGCCCACTGCAACAGTCGTATCGCCTGCAATGATGATTTCGCCAGGTGTATGCGGAACAGCACGTGCCTTTTCCTCAGCCATACGCACGGCATACACACGCGGCACTTCGCCTTTACGCGGGGTTTCATCAATGTCCGGCGAAGCAACGTGATCGGGTGTCACACCCAAACGAGCCAACAGGTCCCGTCGCCGTGGACTGGATGAATCCAATATAAGCGTGGGATTCAGACCCAAGGTCTGTTCGCCCTTATTTGAAACGATAAGTGATCCGGCCCTTGGTCAGATCATAAG